>Ga0082212_10001444_pt1 | contig 35054 bp, 33 predicted proteins | sample TergutNt197P3_FD_71548 | JGI IMG/M metagenome (GOLD analysis project Ga0082212, IMG submission 71548) | Neocapritermes taracua P3 segment gut microbial communities from Petit-Saut dam, French Guiana - Nt197 P3 | ecosystem: Host-associated > Arthropoda: Insects > Digestive system > Gut ... | reverse complement strand
GACGCTTTTGTAAAACGCTTGCGTCGAGGCGCATATCGGTTTTGTCTTTTCCGACCATGCGTATATTTCTATGTCGTGAAATCCAAGCTGCGACACATATTCAATAAAATGGCTTATCAACTTTTTCCCATAACCTTTGCCCTGATATTCCCTTTTCGTTGCCATTGCTGTGATATGCGGATAGCCGTCAAGACAGGTGAACATTATGCCGGATATAAGCTCGTCGCCGTTTTTCAAATAACACAGCATTTGATACTGTGCGTCAATGGCTACATCATCGGCAAAATTATCCGTAAAGTGTTTTCCTGCGTATGCCCGTATCACAGAAACAAATTGGGTTATCGTGTTTTTGGAAGGTTCTTTTTCAACGATAAATCGCGGTATAGCAGGCATTGTAGGAAAATCTTTTATTTGCTCGCATAAATCCAAATACCAAATAAACTGCGCTTCATGTCGGTATTCCGGCTCGTTATAATAGGCGTATTCGTTTATCGCCGACAAGACAGCACCTTGTTTGTGATAAAACTTTATGGCAGGGACATTGTTGTTTTGGCATTCGATACTCATTTGGACAAGACTTTGCTCCCGCGCCCAAATAACAGTCATATCGAATAATGCCTGTCCAATGCCTTTTTGCTTATATTCGTCATCAACACGAATATCCCATAACGAAGCGAGGTCATCCCTGCCGTAGAGCAAGTTAATTTCTTTGGTTCGAGATGCTACCGTTGCTCCGCCGACAGACCGCTCACCGTCAAATGCCATAAAAATTGCCCAATTTGAAATGTCCCATCGTTTTTCCCAACGCGCCAAATTTGCATCATGTTCGGTACAAAAATCTTTCACATACGGTTCAACGGGAGTTTCGACAAGATGAAAGCCACCCAAACCGAGATTGTTTTTTTCAATCCGGTAATAACTTGAAACGTGAACACGCATGGGAATCATGTCGTACTGCGGGAAATAAGTACGGTCAACTTTTTTATATGTAATCATGTTATATCCAACAACCTTTCAACTGCCGCCAACAATCTACCATCCTTCACTTTGTCCAGCAATCCATTTGCCCAATTCGGAAAAACTTTGCGCGAACAAGCGATAAGCAACGCCGATAATACACTCACCACATTGTCAACCACCATTTCGCGCTCATCGAACTCGCCATATGCAGATAAAAGGGTGGTTTTTGCTTCTTCGCTGTAAATGTTACCGCATACATTCCGAATATCGGAATACGCATAGGATTTGAAAAAGAAGTTATAATCGAAAACCAATGCGCTTGAGCCGTCACGCGCCACCGCGAGGTTGGTATAATGAAAGTCGGTATAAACGAGGGTACGCGGCAAGTTCATCACGGCAATGCGGATTTGCTTAAAATGTTTTTCGATGACTTGCCATACTTGCAATCCGCTTGTCCCTGTTTTTTCTTGAATCAATCGCGTATTATCAAGCGTAAAGCTGTCATATTCATCAATGAAATCGTGCGTGTTCACATAGTCCCGTCCTTTTTTATGAAGGGCCTTATACCACAAGGCGATTTTTTCGGCGATATTCGGATTGTTTATATCTTCCATCGTTCCCAACCGATAGGTGCTTCGCTCAATGTCCTCGATCACAATGGAACAGTCCGTATGCGCGATCATTTTCAGCGTAGGAACGCAGAGCGTATTTAGAAGCTGATAATTAGCAATTTCACGGCGGTATTCCGGCCTGTCAAAGCATTTCATCACATAGCTGTCATCGTCGGCAGTAACGCGCCAAACCGAAATGCCGTCTTTATCGCGGATCAATGATAGATTGTTGAAAGCGATGTTCATTCGGGTTAATTCGGTTTCCGCGAAGCGTCCGATGGTTTTCGCAAACTCCGCGTCTATTACATCCGCGAAACGCCCGACAACAGCGGCTTCTATTTTCTTATCATCCTTTGAATACTTGGTCGGGTCTTTTCTTATTTGGACAGCTTTTTGCATAGCGTCCGGGTCGGGACATAATTCGTTTTCTAACACCCATTCCCCGGCGGCGGTTTTGGCGATAACTTTCCCCGTGCGGAGCGTATATATCCCCCTCGCGATGTCCAGCATCCAGCCCACCGAATCGCCATATTTTCGTACTGCCTGAACATGATGGGCAATAGTCTCGCGCAATTGCGCGTATGTAGGATAAGCCATTTGGTGGCGTGCATCATCACCGTAAACCAAGATGCCACTATCCAGCAACTCAAGTATACCGAAGCTGTCCATCTTCCAGTTATCAGTTATACGCTGCCCGCTCGTCCCCCAATATACCGTTCGCTCGTTCTTGCCGTTCAAAAAGGCGGCCATTGAAAGCATACCACCCTCGAATAAACGGAAGTATGGGTTGCCAGGATAGCGTTCCAACATAGCCTGGCGAAGCCCGACCAATCTTTCCGCTTGCTGCTCGGTGATTTCATGCTCTGTCAAAACGGCAATATCAATATCGCTCCAGCCAAGTTTGAAATCGTCAAGCGCGACCGAACCGAAAATATAGATCGTCGGTTTGTTATCGGCGAGGATAGACACAATATCGTTTGCCATGGTTTTTATAGCTTCATTTAAGGCCACTTCTCTGACCTCCATTCCGCTATAAACTGTTCAATCGACTGCTGTCGTTGGTGCTCTTCTATCAGCTCATTGCAGTTGTCAATGATACTCAGTGGCAAAAGCAACTGTTCGAGCTTCTTTACTGGAATCTTCTCTGATACGATGCTGTCGCCGCTGCCATTACGAGAAGGCAGCGAAACGGTGTCCTTTACAATCTTCTTTGCTAAGGCGTAGTGTTGATTGGAACGCTCTTCGGCGCATATCGCCTCCGCTGCTTTGCGAAAGTTGTTACTGCCGTTATTCAGGCCGTATTTAATGATGTCGCATAACAGGTCTGCTCTTGCCATTTACGCCACCTCCTTTCTATTTTTAAACTGATTCATTTGGTCTTTAAGTTCTGCACGAAGCTTGGCAGTTTGCTGCCGGGGCAATTGCAATTGCCTTTGCCACTGCCTAAAGCGGATGGCTGCTGTCAAGCGATCTGTATTTAAGCAAGCGCTTACTTGTTATGCTATTATTCATTATGAATATCTTCCCGGCAGTTCAGCCATGCCATACCTTCAAAGGCAATAAAAGAGCGCCCATAAATGAACGCTCCAATTATCTGAATATCTCTTAATTAGCGGCTTTTTCAGCCATTGCTTTTGCATTGAGCTCAGCGCATTCTGCTGCACGGGCTTCATCAACTCTATAGCCAACCATAACCAATACAGATGATATTGCATATAAAATTGCCGGCACAATGCCAAGGTAGCGAACAAATACTGCAGTATCAGGCATAACTCCGGCTTCATACCTTGCCTGTGCAAGCAGCCATGCAAGTGCAGGGCCTGATGCTATAAAGCCCAGCTTTATAGGCACGTTCTGCAGCGACATTATAAATGGCCGATTGTCAATGCCGGTCTCGTATAGCTGGATTTCAGCGGCATCAAGATAAAGATTAACGCCCCAAGCGCCAACAACAGCAAGGCCAATAGTTATTGCTGATGTAAGGATTATGTAGAGCAAAGGATTGCCATCACAGAACAGCCCCATGAACACATATATGCCGCCGGCAGTAAACCCTGAGACGATGCTGGACATCTTTTTGCCAATCTTGCGCGCTACAGGGGTAGCCAACAGAGCAGAGAAGAATCCAACAAACCCGGCAGCAACGCCTGCGACAGTCATGTAGTTCATGTCCCCGCCGGAATACCTGTAATAATAAGCGGCACAGGAGGCAACTGTCTGCATTGCGACCATTCGAAGGATGTCAACAACCATGAGAAGCACAACTGTCGGGTTTTTCAGCGCTTGTGTGTACATTGTAATAATGCTTACGCTGGCAGCTGAGCCGGCGCTCTTGGCGTTGGGATCGTAAAGATCGTAATCTTTTGTCTGGGCGTAAATAAGGAAAGCTCCTGCAAAGCTAATAACGCCAAAGAGTATTGTTACGATAAGGTAGGCATTTAGTGGAAGGTCTGTTGCCATAAAGGTATTGATTAAAGGCAAAGTTGCAGCTGATGTAATAATCCTGGCAAATTGCATGCCTTGGATCCTTCTGGATGCAATAGCAAGCCTGGCTTCCGGATTTGATCCGGCAACCTTCGTTTGAAGGCCGTTCTGCGCAACAGTGAGGAAGTTCATCGGGAAGTGGGTCATGCAGTAGCCGACCGCAATAAACATAAGCTTTACGCCCGCGCTGAGGTTAGGGTTGATAAAGCATATGACGCATCCGGCCCATGTAACCAGAGGGCAAAAAAGAACCCAAGGGCGGAATGCTCCGGTCTTTGTGTTTGATTTCTGCACAATGGCGCCTGAAAACAGCGATACCCCCAAGTCCAGAAAGCGCGCTACTGTCAGGACGCTGGCCAGTGATGCCGCAGTAATTCCCGTATATTCTGTGACGAAGATACTAAGGTACTGCATGGCAACGACAGTGTTAAAGCTGCCGGAAATAGCATAGATAAAAAATATCCATGGCAGCCTTTTTTGTTGGTCAGTTTGCTCTTGTTGAGCTTGATCAGACATAAATTCCTCCGTATAATTTATGAAATATTATAAAATGCAGACATTGCTGCACTGCAGCGATCTGCAATATACCGTAATTGCGCAGATAATTCTCTATAAAATATCTGATGGTACGTTATGAGTTTATTATAGTAGCTCTTCGTTTTGTTTTCAATCGATTTTCCTGTCTGGATAAGACTTGCTACAAGCGCATATAGCTGGCTTTATGGCCAATGCAGCCCAGCGCAGCAACAAGATTGCCTGCAGAAATCCATACAGTTGCGGTGTTGTCATTAGGGTGAACGCCGATGAACTCATAGCCGGCCAGGTCTTCATCGATTATGATTTTTACAGCATTGGCTTCGTCGTTAAGCGCCCCGAAAGGGGACACTTCGCCTTTTTTCAGGCCCAGGTATTTATCCAGGTCATTTTCGCTGGCGAAGCTAAGGCGCCTGCTCCCTATCTTATGCTGCAAATCCTTTAGATTGGCAGTTTTGTCTTTAGCTATAACAACCAAATAGTAGTGTTCCTTCTTGTCATCCCGAACAAAAAGGTTTTTTGCCACTCTGTCAATGTGCTCCATTTCCAGAGATTCCATATCTTCAATGGTAAAAACAGCGCGATGGCTTTGCACGCTATATTCAATAGCCAGGCTGTCTAAAAATTCAAATACTTTGCTTTGGCTGCCTTCAGGCATATGCTTCCGCCTTTCACATTTTATTGCTGCCTACTCAGGCGCCTCGACAGCTGCGATCTCTTCAGCAGCGAGCAGTTCAGCATCTTCGGATGCCAGCTCAACTGCAGAGAGCTTCCGGTTGATAGCCCTTGTCCTGGTGCCGACATGATCGATCTCTTTTGCTGCTGCATCCAGCTTCTTTCTAACGCTGTCAATCGTGGAGCCAAACTTGCCGAACTCTTTCTTAATATCGCCAAGCATAACCCAGACCTCATTAGAGCGTTTTTCAATTGCCAGAGTGCGAAACCCCATCTGAAGGCTGTTTAGGAATGCATATAGATTCGTAGGCCCTACGATAACAACTTTATAATCCCTTTGTATAGACTCAAACAACGACGGCCTCTTTACAGCCTCAGAGTACAAGCCTTCAGTCGGTACGAACATTATAGCAAAGTCTGTTGTAATTGGCGGATCAATATACTTGTCGTGTATGGATTTTGCTGCCCTTTTCACTGTCTGCTCAAAAGCGCTTGAAGCCTTTCTCAGTTCCTCCTCGCTCCTGCTGTCCTCGTAAGCGTCAAGCAGCCTCTGGTAGCCCTCCATCGGGAACTTGCTGTCAATAGGCAGCAGAAGCTGCCCGCCGGCGGCATTCTTGTCGGGCAGCTTGATAGCGAAGTCAACCCTTTCGCCCTTTCCTGATATTGCTGCCTGGGCTTCATACTGGCTTGGCGCCAGCATTTGCTCAAGCATTGCCCCAAGCTGTATTTCGCCAATTGTGCCCCTTTGCTTGATGTTTGTCAGAGCCTTCTTGAGATCGCCAACGCCTGTAGCCAGCTGCTGCATCTCTCCCAGCCCTTTATGGACTCTGTCCAGCTGCTCGCTTATAATGCCGAACTGTTCATTAAAGCGCTTCTCAACAGTGTCCCTGAGGTTCTCTTCGACAGTCCCTCTAATCTCTTCGAGCTTTTCTGAGCTTTCCGCCCTGATAGCGGCAAGCTGCTGGCTGACCCTGGTGTCTGTTGCGCTGAGAAGGCGCGCCAGATCGCTGTATTGCTCCCTCTGCCTGGTGTTAAAGGCATTGATATTTTCAGAAAGGGCCTTTTCAAAGCTTGACAGCGAGGTGGCCATTTGGCTGCGGCTCTCCCGTTCAGAAGAGGAGAGCATTTCTTGAAAGGCCGCTATTTTTTCCTCTACAGCGCCGGCAAGATCCTTCACTCTGTCAGCATGCACAGCAAGCTGGGAAGACAAAGTGCTTGACAGAGCGCCTATGCTGCCCTCCATCGCATTGCCAAGCGTAGCGAATGACTGTGACTGCTCCTGCCTGCTCTCTTTGCCTGAAGCTGAAATTTCTTTTCTGTTTAGCGCCATTTCGTCGCGCAGCTTGGCTTCTATCCCGTTTATCAGCTCATTGCTTTTGCCCGCTAAGCTTTCGCCGTCAGCTATGCTCTGCCTAATGCTCTTGAGAATGGCTGCATTGTAGAAAAAACCGCCTGCAGCCAGAGCCAGGCATGCGCCCAGCGCTATATGCCATAAATCCATATGTGCCTCCTTGAGCCAATGCAATCTTGGCAATTGCACCTGGCTTTCCCGCGTTCCAAGCAATCAGAATATGCAGGCTGTCGAACAGCATAAGCTTCAAAAGCGGCTTAATGCGGCACATCGCCTGCATGAGATTCTAAACTGGCATTTTCCCACTAAGCAATTATATCATTTGCATGCATTTTATGGCTGAGGCTAACGAAGCTGCCTTGGCTGCAGCGGCCGGTTCGGGGCAGCGTGCAGCCTTTCGCTGAGCGCCAATTCTGGCATAAAAAACTTCACAGCATATCATAGAGTGCTTTCTGCTTTCTCGATATACCCATCATATTTATGGCAAAGCAAATTGATTTTGGCAGATAAATTGACATGAAATGTGGATACCTGTAGTATTATGGCAACGAGATGTTTTGGGGGAATTATGGAGAATAAAAACACAAAAAGAAGACTGGCTGCATTGCTTGCCGCTGTGGCCATGGCCTTTATGCTCGCTTCATGCGAGCTTATAGACCTGGCACTTGATATACTCTCTATCTTAGGCAATAATGATACTGCCATATCCAGTGATATTAACGGGGATGGCTCATCAGATGCGCCGCTCATGGTATGCTTTATCGATGTTGGCCAGGCTGATGCTATATACATAGAGTGCGAAGGCGAAGCCATGCTGATAGATGGCGGCAACTCAAGCGAGTCAAGCCTTATCTATTCATTCCTTGAGGGAAGGAATGTTCGCTATCTGAAGTATATTGTCAATACCCACCCTCATGAAGACCATATAGGGGGGCTAAACGGAGCCCTTAACTTTGCCCAAGTGGGAACTGCCTTATGCCCGACTGTGGCATACAGCTCAAGAAGCTTTAATAATTTCGTTGAAAGCTTGGCAAAGCAAAACAAAAAAATTACATTGCCAAAAGCAGGCCAGGTGCTTTCTCTGGGATCTGCCAGCATTGAAATATTGGGCCCGATAAAGAAGGCAGACGACATAAACAATATGTCGATCGTATTGCGCCTGACATACAAAAGCGCAAGCTTTTTGTTTACGGGCGATGCAGAGCGGGAAGCTGAGGCTGAGATTCTCAAAAGCGGCGCCAACATATCTTCCACTGTCCTGAAGGTTGGCCACCATGGCTCAGCAAACAGCTCCACTTATCCGTTCTTGCGCGAAGTCATGCCAGATTATGCAGTAATAAGCGTTGGCACAGACAATTCATATGGCCATCCAACAAAAAGCGCCCTTGACAGGCTCTATGACGAAGGCGCAAGCGTATATAGAACCGATTCACAAGGCGACATATATTGCTACAGCGATGGCTATGGAGTATGGTTTCATACATCAAAAGGGAAGTCATCAAGCGAATCGCCAAGCCTGTTTATTGGCAATTCCAGATCAAAAGTGCTGCATACTCCACAATGCTCAAGCCTTCCGTCTGAAGCCAACAGGATGGAGTTCAAGCTGAGAAGGGATGCTATCGAGAGCGGATATAAGCCATGCAGCGTATGCCTGCCATAATTATCGGCATGCCGTAAAAAAAGCTTGGCAATAATGCCATAAGAAACTGCCGGGCGAGATATGAGATGGAAAGAGACATTTTGTTTGACTTTATTGTATGGAAGCGCAGCAAGCAGCGCAAGCTGCTTGTGCTTAAGGGCATGGAGGGCGCAGGGAAAACCTGGGCCCTTAAAGAGTTTGGCAAGCGCAACTATGCCAGCACTGCATACTTCAGTTTTGCAGAAAACCAGGAGCTGGCTGATTTTTTCAGGCTGGGAAGCCCAAAGCCTGATGATGTGCTTTCCTTTGCAAGGCAAAGGCATGCCTGGCCCATACAGCCAAACACAACGCTTATAATTTTCGATGACATACATTTATCCCGGTTCGCTATACAGTCGCTTATAGAGTTCGCGCTGCATCTGCCGGAGTACCATATCGCATGCACAGGCGCCTGCTTAGGCGCTATTTATGATCTTAGGAGCATACAAGCAGATGTCTTTAGCCTGTTTCCGATGACATTTTTGGAGTTCCTGTCAGCAAGCGGGCACAGCATGATGGCTGAGTATATCATGGAGCTTCCAAAAGGCGCTGAAATAAATGAAGCCATTGCAGCAAACTTTGAAGCTGCATTGTTTGAATACATGGCTGTCGGCGGCATGCCTGAAGCAGTGAAAACATGGCTCGAAACCAAAAGCGCAAGAAGGCTGGATGAAAAGCTTCAGGAAATAATCGACTGCAATGAAAACGCTATATGCCTGCTTACAGAAACGAAGCCGGATGATAGCGCAATACTGGCCATATGGCATTCAATAGTGCACCAGCTTTGGGAGAGCCCCAATAAATTTGCTTATAGAGCCAATGATCTCCAGGAGTCAGTAAGCTGGCTGCTAAGCGCTGATCTGGCATACCAGGCCGATAAAATCAGCGAACCGCTATTTCCTGCGCAGCCATCAGGCGAGCAAGGCCATTACAGGCTCTACTTGCCGGATGTCGGCATGCTCAGGCGCATTGCCGGCATGCAGGCAGACAAGCTTATAGAGAGCAATGCCCGTTTTTACCGGATGCTTGCAGGACCGCTGGCAGAGAACTATGCTTTCTGCGAGCTAATGCATTTATATAAAGAGATGCCCAAGTATTGGCACTCCAGCTCATGGGACAGGGCTGTGCTTGTAATACAGGACTGGTTTGATCTGATCCCGATTATTACCTACACGGGCATCGCCATGAATCAGGAAGGCGCCAACATGCAAAGCGCCTCGCTTGATAAATACATTGAGCAATATAAGCCCGGAAAGTTCTTTGCCTCATCGCTTGAGAGCAATGAGGCAAACCAGGTCCCGCTATACCTTTTATGGGCGCTAAAAAAAATTCTAAGCTAGCCTCTATAGCCGGCAAGCGCTTATCAGCGTTTTGCATTTTTGAAAACTCTGAGTTCATTTCATTGGCATTATTCGGAGCATATGCTTAACGTCACTCGCAAAAAGAATTTGCTGATCTCGCTACGAATCTTGAAAATATGCAAGGGTGCATGCTATTTCCCATTAAGACAACCCCAGTTAGCGCGGCGGATGCCGGGCATGCTTTCGTTTCTTATCCAAAGGCTCTCTTGCAGGCATCAAGCAATTTTTTTTGACAGCTATGAATGATCTCTGTATACACTCACAGTTGCTTGGCATCAGCTTTCGCCTTTCGGTTAGGCAGGCTGTTCCCGCGCTGTCTTGCGGTGCAGTTCCATCTGCTTGCTATAGCGCCCTACCTGGGCGCACCAGAGAAAATCTCACGAACCCACATAGCACCAACTGCATAGCGCCAATTAAAAAAAGGCGCTTGCTTGCCTACTGTAAATATTGCCCTGCGCCAAAAGCATATGCTTATTTTCCGTAATGGCCTTTGCAGCTGTAAACCTCGACCACGCCTCCGCTAAGTTTATATACAAGCCGGTTTTACTCGTCAATGCGAGTGCTTCTTTAGCCAGACATGCTCCAGCCAGACATGCTCCCCTTCAAGATTTCAGCTTTTCCAATGCTGCCGCCACTGCTTATGGTTTTTAGGAGACTGTTGATTTTATTCATTGTTTTTATGTCCTGGCTCTGCAAGTATTCATAATCCTCCCAAGCACTGTCTGTAAAAAATATATTCATTGGAAATTGTCTTCCATTGCAATTAGCTCCTCTATTGTCTTTACTACAAAGCGCCCTTCCTGCATTTGCCTAACAGACTCAAGCATGCGATCAGAGTATTCTGGCTCAATCTCGCCTTTCAAGGCTTTTGGCAGAAATGGCAGCCCATTGCTGCGCACGCACTGAATAAAAAACATCCTGACTGCCGTGCTTACATCAATGCCTATCCCATCTAAGACAACTTCCGTCTAAAAATATCGCTGTCAATTTTAACGCTGATTTTGATTTTTCTTTCCATTCCATATGCCTCCTCTTGCTCTATTAGCCATTGTAGCAAATTTAAAAGGCAGTAAACTGCCTTTTAAATCGCTTCTCTCAGGATCATATGCGAACCTTGCACTTGGGAGAAGTGTTGAGCACCAGGCTGCTTTCGGTGATCTGCGCACTGACGTGCTATATGGGTTCTCTTCAGTCCTGAGGCATGTATAAATTAATGGCCTTAGGCCGTCAGAAAATGCTTTTTTGATGCCGCCGCGCAGCTTCATCGGGTTTTGCTTCTCTATTCTATTGAGATCTTCATGATTCCGGCTGTGGTGACAGGTTTGTATATTGGCAGCAGCAAGCTTTATTGTGCCTGCCTGAGCGATACTGGCAGTATTGCAGAATCGCCATTTGTCATGAGCGCTCCAAGCTCGTACTTCACAGGGCTTGAAAATATCGGCCCGTCAAACGCAAATGTATGGTACTCGCCATTTTCCCCGCATATGTCAGCGCCTTCAGACTCTATCTCAAGAGCTACCTGCTCTGTTAAGACTTGCCCGAGAAAGCGCTTTGAGAGCTTGGATGTGTTTACAATGGTGATGACGCACTTGAAGCCGTTATTTATCAGATCAAATACAAGCTGCTTTCTGCTCTGCTGCCACAATGGGAAAACCGGCTCTATGCCAACAGCATAGCAGCGATCGCTGCACCAGATCCTGCCTTCCTCGATGTCTATATCGCCAAATATGCACGAACCGGCCCCTCTTGTATCCCTTAGGAGCGTGAGGGCTGCTTCGAAATCAGAAGCATATTCATCCCCCATTCCTGCTTTGGCCAGATGAAGCGGCACATTCATAGATTGCGCAACGCTATCGAGGGCTTCCTGCGGGATTCCATGAAACCATGAGCGCTGCGCTTCTTCGTTATATGTAGTCAGCAGGCTTACCGGCTTAAAGCCCAGCCCGATTCCTTTATAAATCGCCAGCGCGCTGTCTTTTCCTCCACTGTATGAGCATATTGCATTGGTTCGGCTAACAGCCATATTCTCTCCAATCTCGCTTAAATTATTTTTGGGGCTTTCTGAGCCGCACGATCATTATCACCGGCAGTTCAGGATCGCTGTCGGGTTGCTCATAAAAGCCATCGATAACAAAACCGCTGCCAAAGCAGCATGAAAATATCTCTTGCATTGATCTGTGGTAGTAATTTTGCAGCATCGGCTGGCCGTTAATAGCCTCGCCCTTATGCATCTTGCCAGTCATGTAATTGTCTGCCGGCCTCTCAAAGCAAGGGTGGTGGGTTGAAAACACGAAAACGCCGCCATCTTTGAGCAGCGCAAACACCGCTTGAAACAAAGGCTTTATATCAGATATGTCCATAACAGCCATATTGCACACAGCTTTGTCAAAGGATGCATCTGATCCAAGGGATTTTATCCGGTGATAATCCCTTGCATCGCATACGTGAAAATCGATCATGCGCAGGTATTCAGCTTGCCGCTTTCTGGCGTTTTCGATCATTTTTCCGCTAAAATCAAATGCAACCACTCTCGCGCCCTGCTGTGCAAGGCGCCTTGCGTAATTGCCGTTGCCGCATGCTGCTTCCAGCACCAGATCCCCTGCGTGAACATCAAGCAATAGCTCCGTTTGCGGCCTTACAACCTCCCGATGGAATGCATTTGATGCATCACCCATTCTCTCGTCCCAAAAATCAGCGTTTGTTTCCCACGCTATCAAGCTGTCATCGCTTGATTTATTGATATCATCCATCATAAAACCTGCCTATTCGTTATTGCTTTCACTTGCTGCGTGCCAAAATATCTGCGGTATTTTCTCTGTTGGCCAAATTGCTGCCACGCTAGCTGTTGCATGGAATTAATTCATCCGATACAATCTATAGTAGCAGGAGGGCCCATGGATTTTACAATAAAGCAAGGCACTGAAAATATGCAGCTTCAAGCAGTATGCAAGCTGGTACAGTCGACGTACTGGGGCATGTCGCGCTCTGATGAGACAGTGGAAAAATCACTGCAAGGCTCAGAGTGCTTCGGAGCGTTTCTCAGCCAGACCGGCGAGCAGATAGGGTTTGCCCGGCTTGTGACAGACTACTCTACGTTCTACTGGCTGTGCGATGTAACCGTAGATGAAGCCCATCGCGGGCAGGGAGTTGGCAAAAAGCTCGTTGAGACAATTACATCAAGCCCGATATTCAGACAGCTGCCTGGAATGCTTAGAACAAGAGATGCGCATGGACTATATGAGCAATACGGCTTTGTTAAAACAGGCGACGAATTCATAATGATAAAAACAGTATGAAACTACAAGCGCTGCGATTGCAGCGCTTTGCCTGTCTTAGCCAAACAGATCCGTTGACAGGTACCTTTCCCCTGTATCGGGCAGCAGTGCGAGCACCATCTTTCCCCGGTTCTCTTCGCGCTTAGCGATCCGGACAGCTGCCCACAAGGCAGCGCCGGAGGATATTCCTGCAAGGAGCCCTTCAGCAGCAGCAAGATCCCTTGCAGCTTCATATGAGTCGCCAAGGCTCACAGCAATAACCTCATCAAGCACTTCAGAGTTAAGGTTTTCTGGCACAAACCCTGCGCCGATGCCCTGTATTCCATGAGAGCCGGAGCGCTTCTCGGTAAGCACAGGCGAATCGGAAGGCTCAACGCCAATGATCTTCACTTCCTTCTTCATGGACTTCAAGTACTCGCCCACACCGGTTATCGTGCCTCCGGTGCCTATTCCGGCAACAAAGATATCGACCATCCCGTCTGTGCCTTCCCATATTTCAGGGCCTGTTGTTTCCCGATGCGCTTTCGGGTTTGCAGGGTTGCCAAATTGGCTGAGCACGATCGCATTTGGCATTGTTTCAGCCAGCTCATTGGCCTTTTCAATAGCGCCATTAAGCCCCAGGGCCCCGTCAGTAAGAACGATCTCAGCCCCGTATGCGCTAAGCAGCTTTCTGCGCTCAATGCTCATAGTCTCCGGCATAGTCAATATAGCCCTATAGCCCTTTGATGCGCAAACAGCAGCAATTCCTATTCCGGTGTTGCCGCTGGTCGGCTCGATAAGGATGCTGCCCTGGGATATCTTCCCTGAAGCTTCCGCGTCAAGGATCATTGAGAGCGCGATGCGGTCCTTTGCGCTGCCCGCAGGGTTGAAAAACTCTAACTTGGCAACAAGCCTTGCGTTAAGGCCGTGTTTGCCTGCGATTTTTGTAAGCTCTACAAGCGGCGTGTTTCCAATCAGATCTTCGAAAGATTTATTAATTCCGGCCATATAGTTTTGCTTTCCTTTTTATTGCGGGGCATGCTTGCCCTGATTTTATCGCCCGGGGGCGGGACGGCAGCATTTTTTTGGATCATGCAAAAAAATAGCCCGGCGCTTAAGCGCCAGGCTTGCTAGCATAATTATAGCTGTGCTTCAGGGTGAATCATCGCTGCAAGGATTTTTAGCCCTTCGACAAAGCGCGGGCCCTGGCGCAAAATCATGTCTGCCCTTTCATCTACATAAGGGATGTAGTAAACTTCGCCATTTTTAAAAGCAGCTATTTCCTCAAACCCGTCTGCATGCGTTTCAGCCCCTTCATCGTATGTTGCGATGTATACATCCGGATCTGCTTCTATTACAGCTTCTGCCGAAAGCTGAGGTGATGAAAAGTCAAAATCAAATGCAATATTTACGCAATTAATTTTTTGAACTGAATTCCCAAGGAAGTCAGCCTTGCTTGATGAATACAGGCTGCCTAAGTCCATAAACACCTTTCTGGCCTCAAAGCCGGCGCATGCCGCTTCCAGTGCAGCCAAGTCAGCTTTTAGGGAGGTTACAAGCGCTTCCGCCTCTTGTGAGCGGTCTGATATTTGCCCAAGCATAGCAACTGATTCGTAAAGGGCATCGATGGAATCGTAATTAATTGATATGACCGGGATGCCTACCTGGTTTAAAGCGCTCACAGAGTCGCCTCCAAATATGCCGGAAACTATTACGATATCTGCTTGCAGCTCTATGATCTTTTCGATATCAACAGCATATGCATTTCCCACTGTTGCCAGCGAAGCAGCTTCAGCAGGGTAGGTGCACCACTCAGATCTGCCTATCATTTGGGGGCCTGCGCCTATGGCAAAGAGCGCTTCCGTTACTCCCGGGGACAAAGACACTATCTTCTCAGGCTTGGCTTCAATAGTTGCGCTGTTTCCATAGCCATCAGTGAGAGATAGCGGATATGTTGTAGACGCAGAACCTGTTTGGCTGTTGTTTTGTGTGTTGTTGTTAGCTTGTCCGCCGCATGAAGCAAAAGCAAATGCGATCATAAGCGCCAACAGTAATGCTAATGTTTTTTTCATTTCCACCTCTATTTATATTTAAATGCTAAGCGCATAACGCTTACACAAAACACGGCAGCGGAGGCTGATGACCAGCCTCCGCTGCACTTAGGAGGATAATAGGGCAATGGCTACGCCCTTTTTGTGGCTTGCTACGATGCTTGCACAGCTCTGCTGCGCCAATCCCCGGTGCCACTTGCGGTTAAATAAAAGCCTTTCCATCGGAGAAAGGCTTAAAATACATCAAAATAATATATGTATTCAAGTCACGCTTCCCCCGAAGCAGTGAATTTTCTGCTTGAGAAAGGTTTCCTGGCTTAAGGCACCCTGGTGCAATCCTTCCCAATTTCTCAGTGAATTGCGGGTTTTAAATGCCTTTACAGTAGCGAGGGAGCTGCTCCGGCTTTTACCGGATTCCCGTTTGACCCAAGCGAGTTACATGGCAGGCTTTTACTGTATTGTAGGCTAAGGGTGGCTAGTCCTTTGCCTTACGAAGGTATTATAACTTTGTTAAAAATAAAAAGCAATAACTTTTCTACATACTTTTTATTAATATATCAGCACATCTTGTGGTTACACTGGAATGAAGCACAAGCTGTAGGGACTAACAATTATTTCAGGCTTGAAAGAATGCTTTTTAGCAGCTTTTTTCGGCAAACATTCTTTCGAAAATATTCACAGTTGCTGCAGCTAAGCCCACCCCATGCGCTAGCGGTTGATGACAGCCAAGAGCGTGCTCTGGGCGAATAAGCAGGGCAATTCATTGCTGCGCTGGCTAAATCGCTATTTTTCTCCATTTGGCCCCTCCAGAAATATTGTTGCCTTAGCCAGGCGCCTCTATGCTTCCCGTTAAAAATAAAGGCAATAAACTGCCGGCAATGCCGGCTATGCCCTGACTGCCAATGAGCCTCTCGACAGGAACACAACGTAAGTATAATCCGGCTCTTTCCCATACTGCTCTGCAAGCGCCCTCTTATAAATGCCCAGCTGGCGCGAGTGCTTTTGGGCAGCCAGGTAGGCGGCACTGTTGCTGTACACCCTGTCTGTTTTAAAGTCTATCAGGTACAGTTGGCCCCCATAGAAAAAGTAGCAGTCTATGATGCCTTGCACAATTACTTTTTCGCTAATGCCGGCCCATTCATCCCTGAGTTCCTCTGCTCCGAGTGAAAGCATGAATTCCTGCTCCCTGTGGCACTCTTCGCTTTGAATCATCTTTGTGCCGAGATCAGACTCAAAAAAGTCGGCAATCAGCGACATATCAAGGCTGTAGCCAAGCTTTGAAAGCTCCGTTTCAATAGCTTGGCGAACCGAGCCGGACTCACAGGCTTTCCTGAGTTTTTCGATAGATACTGATTTAATCGCCTCATGGGCCAGCGTACCCATAGCTGCTGCGCTAAGCTCAGCCTCCTCCTGCAGGAATGAGGGAAGGCATTCATCTATGGGCGCAGCGCCATCCCATGTGCCTGCCTGATCGCCTTTCAAAGCCCCTGTGCTTATAGTTGATGCCAGCTGTGTAGCAGTGAGCTTGGCAGGCACCTCAAGAGCCCTCTCATAAGGATACGAAAACTCCATTGCCCTCTTCAGGCTTTCCCAGTCAATGCCCTTTTTCTCAGCAGCTTTTATGCTCGTGCTTAGCACCGTATATCCCAGAGGCGGCATATGCACGAAAGCTTCCCAGGGGCTCTGGGCTGAATCAAGCCCAGGGCCCTGGGAAGAAGCAAGGGCCATGGCCATCCAGTCAAGATAGCTTTTTGCATTGAGAACAGCGTATTCGGTAGGCTCTGAATAGTATTCTGTTTCAAAGGGATTCTTTCTTTGGGCCCCAACGACATATACTTCGGATCTTGCCCTCGTTAAGGCCACATAAAACAGCCTCATTTCCTCAGCTGCATTTTCCCTTTCTATTCTTTTCTTTGCTGCATACGAAGCCAGCGACTCAGTGTATGCCATGTTCTCCAGATCAATAAAGTCGCAGCACAGCCCCAACTCGCTGTCGCACACTATCTTGTCCTTGTTCTCCCTTGAAGCAAGGCTCTTGTGAGCCCCCGCAATGATAACAAATTCAAACTCAAGCCCCTTGCTTTTATGTATCGTCATCAGCTTAACGGCATCATTGCCGCCTTCAGATATCGGCCTTCGGGATTCTGCGTCCGACTCCCTTCTGGCTTCAGCGTACTTGAGAAAATGGTATAGGCCCTTAAAGCTGCTTTTCTCATACGAAGCTGCCAGAGAGCACAGGTAGTCAAGATTGGCCAGCCTTGCCTCATGCCGGGGCAGCCCCAGTATCAGCGATCTGGCATTGGTGCGGCTTACAGCTGCCCTTGTCAGCGCAGATACAGGCAGGCTCTCGGACTGTTTTCTCAGATCGTCTATGTCAGCATAGAGAGACTCAAGCTTTTCCCGCAGCCTGTCGTCGCCGCCTGCTTCCTTGTATGCGATTGCAGCTTCATGGAACGGGCAGCCCTCGGATATAGAGCGTATTTCGAATAGCTCATCCTCGCTAAAGCAGTACACAAAGCTTCTCATCACTGCAAGCAGGCAAATGTCATCAAGCTCATTGTCCACCACCTTGAGAAGGTTCAGAATAAGCGATACCTCCGCCTGGTTGTAGTAGGCTTCCGAATAAGGGCTTTCATAGGAGATGCCGGCGCTTCTCAGAGCTTTTTCATATGAAGCATGGGTGTTTATAAGCTGCCGGGACAGTATTGCTATGTCTGAAGCCATAATTGGCCGTTGCTCGCCGCTCTCCTTGTCAACAACCGTTTTCCCGCTTGTCAGCAGCTCTGCAATCAGATTGGCAATCAGCTCCCCCTCCAACTCTGAAGCAGACATGGCAGCTTCGCTGACTTCATCCGGATTGGCGCTGTTTACAGCCCTGCTTGAAGTTATTGCTATATGCGCCTGGCATAAAGCAATAGCTTCACTTCCATCAATATCGCTATCCTCGTTGGCAATGAGCCTCTCGGTCGGGTAGTAATCGACGCCGCCTGTCCTTTCAAAGAACAGCGGGTCGAATATTCTATTAATCCCGCTGACTACCCCTGCAGCTGATCTGAAGTTTCTGTTAAGTATAACGAGCTCTCCGCCTTCGCCTTCGCCATACATGCTGTATCTTTTTTGAAACAGGGAAGGGTTGGCGCCTCTGAATCTGTATATAGACTGTTTGGCATCGCCTACAAAGAACTGGTGGCCCGGCCTTGAGATCATTTCTACAATAGCTTCCTGTATTTCATTTGTATCCTGGTACTCATCCACCATTATTTCATCGTATGAGCCGGCTATTGCCTCTCTTGCCTCATCGTTCCTTAAAGCAGCCAGGCAGCCGTGCTCAAGGTCGCTATAGTCGATTGCCTGCTTTTTTGCCTTCTTTTGCGCATACTTGGACCTGAAGCTTTCTTCAAGCTCAAGCAGCGCCTGTGCTGTCACTTTTGCTTCGGCAAGGTGGCTTATATAGGAGGCGTATGCAAACCCGAAGCTGTCCCTGAGATCATACAATGCAGCCTTTGCTTTTTTTTGAAGCCAGGAGAGCTCGGCCGATCTGTCGTGGTGGTTTCTTCTCATGTCATAGCGGGCTGCCCTGTATCCCTTAATGCTCTGCAAAAACTCTTCAAACCCGGCTTCAGAGGCAACCCTGATGGCTATTGCCTCATACCTCATTTGATCAAAGTATGCTTTCCTCTTTGTTTCCGGATCGCTTTCGAGGATTTCAAGAGCCATGCCAATTGCAATAAGGGCCTCCTGTATGGCCTCAGAGCATTGTGCCAGAGCATTGGCCATGGCGGCTTCAGGCTCATACCCGTCAAGGGCGCTCTTTATCCATGATTCCGGCAAGAGCTGGTTTTGGGCAAAGCTGTAGACGCTTAAGACTGCACTGGACAGAGCATTTCTTCCTGTAGATGCGTCAAGGCTGTCAGCAAGGCGTATAAACGAAAGGCTTTGCTTTTCATATGACTCTTCAAGCGCTTCCTGCAGGCTCTCTTCTTTAAGCATTTTCTCTTCCGCTTCGCTAAGCAGCGAAAAGCCCGGATCAATGCCTGTCAGCTGTGCATAGCTGTGCACTACAGACAGGCAGAATGCATGGATCGTCGAAACCTGTGCATCTGATATTCTGTCTGCAGCTGCCCTATACTCCATTGAGAGGCTTTGGCGGCTGAACAGGGCGCTGAGCATGCGCTCTTTCATCTCTGCGGCAGCTGCGCGCGTGAAGGTAACGACAAGCAGCCTGGCCGGATCAAGGCCTTCCCCGAACATCGTTACAGCCCTTTCAGTCAATACTGCCGTCTTGCCTGAGCCGGCCCCTGCGCTGATCAGAAGGCTTATGCCTCTGCTTTGAATAGCGTCAAGCTGTTGGTTAGTCCATTGTGGCATTGTAATCCTCCAGTAGCCTGCTCCATATTTCCTTGGCGCTCAGAGACGCAAAGTAGCGCTCTTTGTTTCCCGAAAACTCAGCGCTGTATGAGCAGATGTCTTTGTAGCTGCAATACTGGCAAGCGCTTTGCCCTCTGAATACCGAGGGCGAAATATCAATTTTGGCATCAAGAATCCCGTTTAGCGATGCTGCTATCACGCCCTCTGTGCGATTAAGCAGCGCCTTATAGGCTTCGCTGCCAATGCCGCCTTCCCCTATAACGCTTATGCCATGAAGGCCGGCCATGCTGTCTAAGCGCTTTGCGATGTCAGCAGCAGACTGCTCTTTTTTTATTTTCTCAAGCCCGTGCATAAGGCGCATATAATATACGCCATTAGCCTGCTGTATGCCCAGGCTTTGCTCAGCTGCCATTGAATATGACATAAGCTGCACTGTAAGGCCATGGTATGCTTTGGCAAGATCAAAGCTGGCTTGCCTTGACTTATAGTCAATTATTCTGTAGCCGGAGCCGGCAGTATCGATTCTGTCTATGATTCCCTGCAGCAGCGCCTGCCCCTGTACAGCCGGCACCCCGCGCAAATCCCCGCCATTGCCAAAGAATGCCTCGGCCAGGGAAAGGCTGTAGCCCTCAGATGCAAGCTGCTTTGAAATTGCCTGGCAGCTTAGCATTGCAGCCCTGAGGGCCCTGTGGGCTATGTAGGCTTTATTAGGGCTATAGCTGAGCTTTTCATTCGACTCGATTGCTTCATTGGTGATTTTTTCTATCTCGGATAAGCCCTCACTGCTTTCCCAAAAGCCTTCGCTATAGCCTGATGCCAGCTTTTCTGAGAATTTTTTGGCTATCACGTGCAGCAGGCTGCCTACGTCTGTCGGCTCAAAGTCAGGCTTCCTTCTTATGTGGGGTTTGATAATGTACTCTGCGAAGAATCCAAACGGGCATGCGTTATACTTTTCAATAAGCCCTGCAGAAGCAAACAAAGGCTTTCCAAGCGCCTTGCGAAACGCCTGTTTGTTGCCTATCCTGCTGGCATTGGTGAAGGCAGCGCGCTTGACAGGCAGGTTCGGGTAAGCTGACAATAGCCAGTCAGGGGCATCGGGCTCTGAAAGAAGCTTTATTGCGTTGTTTGGGCTTCTGTACTCATAGGCTTCAATATCATCATAGCCGGCTTTGCATTTCGGAAACAGCGCGATGATTCGGTTAAGCGCCAGGGCAGGGGAGAGGGCTTCCCCCAAAGGGCCGTTTGCCGAATAGGAGAAAAACGCCATTTCGGATGGCTTGCATATCGTAGCGTATAAAGAAAGCATGCCTTCAAGCCTGCGGGAGTCTAGTGTATGCAGAGTCCCGTTCCCAAACGCCTTTCTTTCGTCATCTGTAAGCAGGCTTTGGGATTTGTATGCAGGGAACGAGCCTTCAGATGCCCCCATGCAAAAGAGCGCCTTTGCTTTCGGTATTCTGGAACGGTTGAGATCGCCAACATTAACCCGGTCGGAGCGCGACGGGATAACTCCGATCTTCAGCCTTGAAAATGAATAGGACAATAATGCGCAGATATCGCCGGCTGAAAGCTGCCTATGGGCAAAAAAGCGGTACAGGCTGTCAAAAGCAGCCGATATCGCCTCCGGAAGCTGGGCATATATCGTTGCCAGCTCGTATTCGCCTTCGTTATACAGCCTGTCTGCATCTGAGGCGATTTGCGCAAAAAAGCCGGAATCCATCAGCCAGACAAATATCGCTTTGCACTTATCGCCGGCGCCGGGCATGGCGCTGATCTCTTTGCGAAGCTTAAAGATCCCTGAAGCAGCCATTTCCCTTATGCCGTTTATTTCTTCAAGGTTCCAGTACCCATCCCTGTTGCGGCTAAAATCCTTCTCCCAGCTATATCCCTTTCTTATTCCAAACTCTTCGCAGTATAGCTCCAGCCTCATTGCATCGCGGGCTGCGATAGGGCAATAGCCGGATTTAAGGTATCCGATTATGCCTTCTGTGCTGAACCCAACATCCAAAAGCTCAAGCAGGGACAGTACAGCTCTGATGGGGCCAAGGCATGAGACATCCCTTTTCTCGTCCAGAAAGAAGCTCAGGCCATATTCAGTAAATATTTCCCTGATGACATCGCTGTAGTCATCAGACGGGCATGCCACTGCGATATCTGAGTATCGCATTCCCTCGCATACAAGCTTGGAGATTTGCGCAGCTACATACCGGGTTTCCTCCTGGATGCTTTGCGCTGCAAATACCTTGATGTCGCTTTCCTGCTCAAATGCCAGGTATGTTGAAGAATAAAAAGACTCTTCAAGATGCGCCATTGACAAATTGGCAGCCTTCTTGGCCCCAAGCCCTATCTCTTCGAACGGAATTGAGAGCTTTGCAGCTACAGCTTTGATCTTGGCAAGGGTGGCTTTTGATGCTTCAAAAAGTGATGGCTCGGAGCAAAGCAGGCTGAATGTTGCGCTTGCTGCTTGGGAGAGAATGCTTTCTATCAAAAAATAGCTGGCAGCATCAAATGTGAAGAAGCAGTCAAAGAATACATGCTCGCCTTTAAAAATGCTGTGCTCGGCTATGAGCTGGCCTGCAGCCATCATCAGGGATGCTTCATCAGCTGAGCCGCTTGCCAGCCTTTCCTGGTATGCTTTGTATATCAATGCTATATCAGAGAATTTTGCGCTGTAGGAGCTGTTGTCGCTGCCATAGCCTAAAAGCGCAACATCTTCCGGGCTGGAGCCGGCCCTTGTCAGCTCGTCGACAAGGGCAAGCGCCAGATCGCAAAACCCGTCAGTGCCGGCTATGGGCCCGTAGCACTGCAGGTTTTGCGCATTCGACATAACCGCATCCTTCATTGCCATGCGCCGCGCCTCATCGGTGACTAGGGAAAGCCCTGTTGCATACCGGCTTTGGATAGTTGATGCCAAGCGTGCAAGGCTCGTAACAGTGGCATCAAAGCATGCTTTTGAGCCAAGGGCCTCGAGCAGCCCGTTTTCGGCTTCATATGTATACTGTTCAGGCACTATCAGCGTTGAGTGCGATTCGGCTTTAGCCAGCATCTCAAGAAGCCTGGTGGTTTTGCCGCTTCCTTGCCTTCCAGTAATAACTGTTATCAATGCTGTGTAGCCTCCTTGCATTGTTATACGACATTTTACCACAAAAATATCGATTGTATGTTCATATAGCTTTCGTTATTGCAGGATGTTTGTGGTATAAAAAAGCATTAATAAAGAGATCTGTTTTCTATTGAAAAACAGTTTCATTAACTTTGCTTTTACATTACTTTTATTGGCAGCATATGCTTTCAGCATTAAGCTGCTTTTTTTTAGGCCCTGTAGTGTTAAAATAGAAAGCGGCTATTATGGCAGCAAAATAGAGAAGCATTGCCAGACATGAAACGGCATGATGGAGGTCTTATGCATAGAGAGCAGCCAATAGGCATCTTTGATTCAGGTGTTGGAGGAATGACAGCTATAAAGCCGGTGCTTGACAAGCTGCCCAATGAGGGTGTCATTTACATAGGCGATTCATTAAATATGCCATACGGAAACAGGCCGCCGGAGGAGTTCACAAAACTTGCCCAGGTTATGGTGGATTTCCTGGAGGAAAAGGGCGTTAAAGCAATCCTTATTGCTTGCAATACCATTTCATCAGCAATAGACAGGCTTAAATCCAATGCTCCGCTTTTATCGATAATCCAGGCGGGAGCCAGAGCAAGCCTCAGCCTTGCGCCCTCCAGCAGCATTGGCGTTATATCAACAATCGCCACAGAGAACAGCGGGATGTACCAGCGCGCCATAGCCAGCCTGAGGCCTGATATAAATGTTATCGTGGGATCAAGCCAAACATTGCCTAAGATAATCGACAGCCAGCTTGACAACAGGCAGGAGCTGTCCAAACATATCAAATACATTATCGATCCTATACTCGAGCAAGACAGCTCTGTATCCAAGATAATACTTGGATGCAGCCACTTTCCTATAATTCAAAATGAAATAGCAGAGCTCTACCCCGGAATTGAGCTGATAGATCCGGCAGTCGAGCTTGCAGAAATGCTAAAAGAAAGCCTTGAAAAGAGCGATCTTTGTGCACAGGAGCGCCATCAGTACATTCACATGAACACTACTGCGGAAACATATGAATACGCAGCTGCCATAAAGCGCTTGAAGCTTGAGATAGACTCCCTGATAAAAGTTAAGCTGCCAAACCCGCTGTAAGCGGCCAACACAGCGAAGGAATGCATTTTAATTTTAAGCGCCAGCGATAATGGCGCTTTATATTTTTCATTCGGGCTTTTTTATCAGGGCCGTTTTTTTTAACCGCGCAAAAGCTTGCTGGCAGGAGCGTAAAAAACGTGCTTAGCAAGAAAGGCCAACGCCATTTTCGTCTGCGAAAATGGCGTTTGTCTCGCAATAGCCAGTGTTTTCATGCTGCCTGGCACGCTGCCAAAAAGCGGTGATGATCATTCAAACCGGCTCACAATATACAATCAATGCAAACGGAGTTTAAGCAATACGGGCGAATGCCATAATCTTAGCAAATGTTAATTTGCTGTTTAACACTTATGGGCCGCGTAATTTAACATTATCTTTTACTATTCAATAAAGCCAACAGGTATACTGAAACAGAGTAAAAAGAGTGGAGATTTTAGATGGCTGGCAAATATTACTTAATGGCGAAAGACATCGGAAACGGGCCATATCTGATGGGTGAGCTGATACAGATTGACATAGGCAAATATCAGTTCAGCTACATGATCGGGGCGGACAGTTTCCCGGAGTGGTACATGGTGATCCCGGGAATGAATGATCTTGGCAGGACATATGGCACGGATGAAGTGAAGGAGCATATTCTGGGCTGCCTCATACCGGAGTCAGGCAGTTGGGGAGCCGATATAATGATGAAGCAATTTGGCGTGGCTGAGTACGACGAATGGGCGCTGTTGGAATCATTGATAGCCCAACATGAACGGCTGGGCAGCGACGGGCTCCCATTGTGCGATTCACACCAGATGTTTTACTTCTACCCCGAAATGCCTGCAAATGCAAAAAAACACGTTGTTAACAAAGCATCTGAGCACACAAACGGGAGGGATGCAAATGGGTTGGCTTGATGAGAAAGACCGAATCAACCCTGATGAGTGGGTGATATCCGGCATTGAGGGTACGGGCACAACGCAAGACATGCTCATGGTTGCCAACAAGATGACGAAAGAAACCGGCTTCTTCAAGTCAATAAGGGATCTCTCTTTCATGTCGAGCAGCAGAGGGTTTATTGAGCAGAACAACCCGTCACAAGAAGCCTCATATTATGAATATGCAGCTTCCAATTTGGCGGATGTATTGGAGATTCCCTGTGCAAAAATACTTGTAGGCGAGCTGTTTGGCAAGACCGGATGCATAAGCCTGGATATCCGCAAAGGATATAACAGCCGGATTGTCACAGGCAAACATCTGCCGACGTGTGGCAAACTGCTCAACTACAAGCAGTCCCAAGCTGGTGCGCCGGTTTTTGGCAGCCCTGTTGAGATGTCATTTCAGGGGCTGCTGCCGTACCTGCCGAAAACCGCGGAGTACGGCTTCGTGAAGATGATGTACTTTGACTGTATCACAGACAATCCGTCGAGGAACTCAGGCAACTACATGCTCGCCTTAGATGAACAGCCTGCGATCACGGCGCTGCTGCCTCTCTATGACAACGAGTTCTGCATACAGGAAAACATGTGGTTCATGGGCGAGGGCTCCGCTTTCTACTACTACGGCAACAGCAATAAGCCCTTTGGCGGTTTTCCATTTGAAGAATTGTATGAGAACATGCGGCGTGATTACCCGGAGCTGATCAGCTCTTTGGCGGCGAAAGCCAGAAGTGAAGATTTTCGCAAGGCTGCGGAATCGCTGGGGTGTTATGATTTTATAATCGAGAGAGTAAACAGATTCGATTCCGGGAGCTGAGGGCAGCGAATGCTCTGTCAGCAACCATTGCTCTTGGCTGGGGAGGCGTGAGTGTTATGCCATAAAAAGTGTATGGCTTCTTTCAGCCTCCATGAATCACGGCATGTGAAAGAGCAAGGCCAATGTTGCGGCTGTAATGAATTGTATCGACATATTTTCTGCGGCCATTCGGGCAGGGTAGGCAACCGCAGGGCAATGTACCTGAAACGGGCTTTCCCTGTGCCGCTCCCTGCCCGAATATCGTACGTATTTTGTGGCTCGTTTCTCTGGCGTACCGTCCCGCTATGATGCTGCAGAAGGCCATAATCTGTTATGTCTTTTCAAGGTTTATTTTACAGCAAGCAGATTTTGCGCTTTATCCAGTCCGTTCCAGGCAAAAAGGCTGATCCGTTCAAGCTCTGGCTTGCAAAAGCCGGCAGCGAACGCATTGATGAAGCGGTAGACCATGAACAGCCAATCGAGCGCACCATTCAAAAATACCGCGGACGCAAGGCGCTAACGGACGAATGGGACAAAAGCGGCCTCCTTCAAGGTGATAATGAGCAGAACGTGGAGCGGCATTGCTACCCGCGAATACAAACGGTATAAAGGATTGAAGAAAGAAAACCTGCGTGACAGCATGGCCAACACCGAGTTGGCGCTGGATATGCTCGCCGAGGCCACCGCGACGGATATATCCGTCGTGAAGCAGCTGAGCAGGTTTAATGAAAGCGCTGCCGTGCAAAAGAGCCAAATAGTTATTTTTTCTTTACGATTGGTATCCATACCTCAAATTTCGCATTGAGCGGGTCATTGTCCAGATAGACTTCAATATCCGGCCCGTTGTCGTATTCGTAACCGGACGTTGGCAGCCAATCGGTAATAATCTGTTTCTCCAATTCCTGTATAGCTGAGGGGCATTGGCCCTCTCCGGGGAAAATCGCCCAAAGAAATGGCTGTACAGTATATTCCTCAAAAGAGCCACCTGTTTTCTGGTTGCTTGCGACGGCAATAAAATATCGCCTGTCCTCTTCTTTGTCAATACCGATACAGACGCCTAATATCCCCATAGGCTGGCTGTCCATCATTTCAGACAGCTTTTGCACCGTGCCGTTGGCGGAAGCCCTTTCCCACATCTTCGGTACGATTTCAAAGTTCTTTTCAATTTCCTTCTCCAACGGCTCGGCTACACCAACGATACGAAAAGCGCCCTTTTTTTCGATTCTGTAATTCATTTCCACGACTCCTTTGACAGTTATTATGAAGCTGATCGGTGGATATGATTTCAAGGATACTCCGTCACTTTTAGCAACAGATGGAGCTATTCCGTGAACACTCTGAAACGCCCGGTTAAACGCTGTCGGAGAAGAATAGCCATATTTCAATGCGATGTCTACTATTTTTTGATCTCCGCCTTGTAAATCTGCGGCAGCAAGCGACATCCTTCTCCGGCGTATATATTCAGACAATGGCACATCCGCTAAATAGGCAAACATCCTTTGAAAGTGATAAGACGAGCAGCAGGCGATCTCAGCTGCTTTCCTGTAGTCGATTTCTTCGATGATGTGCTCCTCAATATAGCCGATGGCGTTATTCAGCCTTTCAATCCATTCCATATATCAAACCTCAATTAAAGGATAAGCGATTAAGCCGTATTAGTCCTCTCTTTCCATGCACGATATTGAGAGGTGCGGCTCATGCTTTTCGATTGTTGAACGCTGATGGCATAAGGCGTTAGGCTTCCTTCTTGTCCATTTCAGTAATATACCGCGTTGCGATCTGCTCACCGCAGTTCAGGCAGTAAATCGCTCCGTGATACTGAGAAAAGTCGGCCATTACATCTTCACGAAATTGCTTTGCCGATTTAATAATAAGCAGCGATAAAACACATGCAATAAGCGCAGCTTGCTTCTAAAACATAGCTGCTTCTGGCCTTTATGCAATTCGGATTTATCCAGCAGGATACCTATCATTATCAGGAAGGATGGCATAGGCGGCTATACAATATTTTCGCCAAGATATATCTTCGGCATCGTCGTCAGGCAGCGGTTCCACCTCTTGTAAAACTTCTCTAATCCGGGTTTACAAAGACTCGCGTGTACATCCTCATTTTCAACGGACAGATATAGCATGTAGGTAACTTTCCCAACATACCGGGTAAGCCTTATGGGAGGCTTGCCCTCCTTGACAGCGTTGAAATCTTCCTGGCGGTGCGTTCGTTTTATGTACTTGACGTCGATAACGCCGGGTTGCGCTAAATAAAACTCGGCGACCTCTTTCATTAACGCTTCTATCTCGTCCTGCTTATCTATCTTTGCTTCGTATATGCAAATCTCGTTAAACATGCTCAAATCCCTTTCCTCGTTCTTATTAGGGATAATACCATAAAACAAGCGCCAATTTAGCCTCCGGCCATTCTCAATTCATTCGAGAGCGGCCGGGGGCTTTCTTGTTGTGCAAATTCGCGAAAGGAGGCACGGAAGTTCCTTTACTCAAGAATACATCAAAAATCCGAGTATTAAGCCTCTGCAAAGCTTAGCTTTGATATCTGAAGCAAATAGCAGTGCAAAAATCTCCTGCATGCTTTAGCGGCCGTTTTCGCTCCCGCTCATGTGCATAAAAAACTCCACCACTGGCCGAGCCTATGCTTTCTTGTCCAATGCTATTGTTCACTGTTATATTTTTGAGAAAATTGCAATCTTTTCACATCTTGATTTTAGTGTATAATAGATACATAAATACCTTGGAGGATTTTATGGCTAAACTAAAGCTATCCCCAAAGGACAACTTCATCAAGCTATGCGCTGGCGAAGTTCCTGATTATATCCCTAACTGGACAATGGGCGGTATCTGGCCGCCAAGCGGCAAGAGAACGGACAGGCCCCCTGCGCTAATGGGCGGCCCAATGATTGGCCCGCCTCCATCCCCGCCGGAGGAGGGAGTCCCCCTAACCCCATTCGGAAGGCCAACAGAATACAAAGACATGTGGGGCGTGCCATACCAAGCGAATGCTGAAACCAACTGGCAAGGCTTGCCCAAGCCGAACGAATTCATACTCGAAGACGTTACTAAATGGGATCAAGTTATCGTCAAGCCAGTTATTGACGGCCCTGAAACCAAAGATTGGGCAACAATGTCGGTTGAGGGCGTAAAACACATCGACCGCGAGAACATCGGCGTTGTCTCAATGATAGGCAATGGCCCGTTCCAAGCTCTGATGGGATTTATGGGATTCACTGAAGGGCTGGTAGCGCTGGTAGAAGAGCCGGAAGCATGCAAAGAGCTTCTCAACTGGATGGCAGATTTCTATGAGCCATGGATTCAGCCAATACTTGACCACTACAAGCCTGATTTTGTCTACATGCTGGACGATACAGCTGCAAAGTATGCCCCATTCTTCTCACTGAGCGTATTCAAGGATATCTTTAAGCCGATTTACGCCCGATATGCGAAGATCGCTGCTGAGAGGGAAATCCCGATTATATTCCACAACTGCGGCAGGTGTGAAGACTTCATGGCTGACTACGTTGATATTGGAGTTAAGGTATGGGATCCGGCGCAAACCTCAAATGATCTGTTGCAGGTGAAGGCCGATTTCAAAGGCAAGCTTGCAATAGCCGGAGCTTTCGACTTTGTGCCAGATGTCAACTACAACCAAGTTACCGAAGAGGAGATGAAGCAAAAGGTTCGCGACACCTTTGACACATTTGCCCAAGATGGCGGCTATGCATTCCTCGGCGGATACCTCGGAAGATCTGACGAACAGGAAATTGCAGCACAGATAAACACATGGATTAACGAGGAAGTTGATTCATACGGATATACATTCTACGACTGAAGCTAGGCGAGCCGGGCATTTGCTCGGTTCGTTTTTTATAATGCTAGCTTAAAAAAATTAACAAGGAAGGTAAAAAAAATGGCAACAACACTTACGCCTAAAGAAAATTGGCTTAGGCTAGGCCGAGGCGAAATGCCAGATTATGTTCCATGCTACACCATGGGCGGCGCATGGCCTCCATCAGGAACAAAAACGTTGCGCGATCCAACGAGAGGCGCAATGCTGCCAATCTTCTTTAGAAGGCCAGAACCGGGAGCAAGCGGCCCTCCAGCTTCGTTTACCAACATGTGGGGCGTCCCATTCGTTACAAACGCAGAGACTAATTTCGCTGGCCTGCCAGAGCCGGACAACTTCATTTTGGATGACATCACAAAATGGGATACGATTGTCAAAAGGCCCGAAATTGCTATGGATCCGGATGAGTATGACTGGGAAGCTCTGGCAAAAGCAGCGCTTGAGCCTATCGACAGAGAGCAGCAGGCAGTCAGCTTTGGCATGGGCGATGGCCCATTCGGCTTCATAACCAGCCTCATGGGCTTCACTGAAGGCTTGATAGCATTAGTGGAAGAGCCTGAAATTTGCTGTGAGATGTTTGACTGGCTTCAAAAATTCTATGAACCATACAGAAAACGCGCAATAGAAGCAATTAAGCCTGACATATACAGCATGGGCGATGACAATGCCTCCAAGTATGCGCCTTTCGTGTCGCTGGAGACATTCAGAAAAACATTGCTTCCGACATACATGAACTATGGCGCAGAGGCTCGCGATCGGAACCTTCCGGTGCACTTCCATGATTGCGGCAAATGCGAGATCTATATGGATGACTACTTTGAAGTAGGGGTTCGCTATTGGGATCCAGCCCAGGTAACAAATGATCTGCTTGCTGTAAAAGCCAAGTTTAACAACAGGCTTGTTATAGTAGGAGGCTTTGACTTTGTTCCTGACATAAACTACAACCAGGTTTCAGAGGAATATGTCAGAGAGTTCACCCGCGGAGTTATTGACAAGCTTGCCCCTGGAGGAGCTTATGCATTCCTTGGCGGATACCTTGGCAGATCTGATGAAATGGACATTGCTGCACAGATTAATACTTGGATTACAACCGAAGTCGATACATATGGCTTTGAGTTCTATAACAAGTAAAAGATTCAATTAAAGAGGGGTTATGGCAAAAGTCCCTATGAGCGCCAAGACAGAGAGCCAATTCTCTACTTGGCGCTCCTTTGTTGTATGTTTCTCGATTTCGCAAGGCCGATGCCATATACGCAGCTATTGGGCTGCTGATCAAATTCGGAGGGGCTTTGAGAAAACAAATCCCTTATGAGGCAGCTAAAACATCGCCCTTAGGAAAATTATGAAGATAGCGAAAGTGCACAACGAAAAGAATGGAAAACAGGAATGGACAGAATACTATCACAGCGTGCTGGAGGCAAAGCTGATAATTGGCGGGATGGCAATAAGCCTGTTTTCAGTCCAAATGAGGGGCTCAGACGGCGATGGCAAGGAAGAGTGCGAGCTTTCAACGCTTGAGAAAATGCTTGCATGCCTTGCTTTCTATTATCCTGGCGAGCAGTTTGAGCTCTTAATGGATGCTTTGTATGTTTCAAGGCCAGCCATAGACGAGATAGAGCATTACGGCTATAGTGCATAATCAGACACAAAGACACTACAGCAACGATTGAGCGCCAGTGCAGGGACAGAGCCGGCGCTGAGCGCTTCGAGCCAACTCTTCCACTGCAGCCAAGCGCCTCCCGGCTTTGCCAACAACACAATCTTTTTATCACAAAGCGAGGAGCGCGCCGGCAATAGGCCCAGCATGGTTGATTGAGGAGACCTTCTTAATCCAAAAAAGTTTTCACGGGATGGAGCATGTCTGGAGCTGGGATCGCTGCACAAACGAGTGCATGTATGAGCTTCTCCAGATAAGGCACATGCTCATACAGCTAGTCGCAATGGAGCGGGTTGCGGCAGTAGAGGTCCAAAATAGTTCTGCTGGTTACTGAAGGGCGCTCGTAGATCTTAATTGCATAGAGAGTAAAGCCCGTTTGCTACGGTTGATGAATCAAGAACGATAATTCGCTTTTTTTATATCCATAATTTGCTACAATGATGCCCATACAATCGCTGTATCAAGGGCTTTTTCGAGAGCAGGCATTTTGCGCGCAGAAGAAATCATATATTTTACATAGACTCGAGATGTTTGCTTGCGCGTTAGCTGACAGTAATGTCCAATCAATGCACAACCTTGTAAAATATGATTATAAGTTCGAAAGGACAATTCAAATGATTGAAACTGTTTATATAGCAACAGCCGATGGCCACGATACAAAATATACACCATTAGGCCAGAGCAGGGATAGAAGCTTTCAGAGCATAGAGAAAGCTTTGGAATTAAGGCAAAACAATAGTAGCTTTACGCTTGAGATTAATAAATACCAAACTCCAGCATACCAATCTGGAATTTCAAAAATAAAAGTGTACAGCTCCACCATAGACTATATTGTTGGAGACAAGTGTACATACCAGGGCCGCGTTTACGAGAGGGTTGCTGATGGGCGTGGCACCACTCCTACAGGGTCAATGGCAACTCCATGGAAGCATGTAAATATTGCTGCGCCAACTAATGGGCTGTATTCAGAGAGTGCATACTATGAATTAGGAAACACTGTCGAATTCAACAACCTCACTTATGTATGTGTGAAACCCAACAATGGCGAATTACCAGATATAGAAGCACCTGCATATTGGCGGGTTTGCGGAGAATACAACCCAATAGTATATGAAGCTGAGCCAAGCATTAGCAACTTAGGGGGCATAACAATTTCGAATGGCGATGCCAATACGGAAATAATTTTTTTGGGTAATCTCGATTTGTCAAAAAACAGATGGGTTGAAACTTCTGTGCCTATGTTTGTAAACGGCACATTTTCAGCCAACTTTGTTGGAACATACAATTGGGCTGCTACACTTGACGCCGGCTCGATTGATTCTAACTACGTTGGTTCAGGCACATATAGCAGGTCTGTTAATGCTAGAGGCCCCATTATTCATAAATCTTGCGCCTCAATAGCGTACACTTACCCACTTACTGCTATAAAGACAACTGATAGCCGTGATAAGTATGGTGATTATGATGGCATCACGCTATACAATGCAAGTGTATACATGCAATCACTAAGCATGGCTTCAGAGGTAGGATACAACATTAAAGCAGGGGTTAGTGTAAATTGCTCTGTATTAACTATTACTGGTACATGCAGTATAACTGGGTATGGGGGACAGATAAAGGCACTTAGCTCTTCAACTATAATAATTGACTCGCCAACAGTAACTCTTAGCAGGGGTGGAAACACTTTGCAAACCGTAGACTCATTTTACATAGATCCAGGCAGCAGGATTTTTACAAATAAAAGAACAGCAATAGCCCGTAATGGAGTTATTGATAGAAACATAGAAGGAGTACTTGCTGTCAGCAATGCTGTCAACAGAAGCTATTCGACGAAGGAACAAGACACTGGAATAAAATGGATTGATGGCAAGGCGATATACCAAATAACCTTACAGCGCACCACTTCTAAGGAGATAGGCACTGGGGAAAGCTCTTCAATAGGCAGTATATCAGGAGCAACAAGAAGAATCGCAAATTGATAGCAATGTTGTCAATACGCTGCGTTTTCAGCTAATCGGCTCTCTTGTGTATGCTCAAAACTCAGGGAGTGAATCGATAGCTGTTAACCAAAGCATAACAACAACAACATGGTATATAAAGTAAAAGAGCACTTCAGAAATAAACTTGATCATACTTGCTGAACGTGTGAGATTGTTATAGAATACAAACCTATCATACACGCGAAGACAGCCTTAAGCTTGAAGGTGAGCTAATCGGCATAAACTAAAGGCGAGTAGAAAATGCTGCGCACTGTAATAGCTGAAGAGATTCTAGATGTTTGTACGCAAATTGGCAAAGGCTTCTGAGGAGCAGGTTTCTTCTCCAACTGTAATAAGCGCCTATATCAGCGACAAGGTTAAATATGGTGGAGGGGGAAAATTAGTCGTTTCCGATTTCGCTCAATTTATACAAACAGAGCGTCCGGACATCAAGGCTTCTCCGCTTCAAATGTTTGGCGTATGCGGCAATTCTATGAAACATACTGAGAAAATAAAAACTCGCTACCGCTGGTTCGAGAAATTAACTGACCGCAAAATTTAATGATAATGTCGAGAGTGAAGACAGAGGAAGCACGGGAGTTTTACTTGCTTCTTTGAAGCCGAAAAACTAATTCAAAGCGTGAACTCGAACACCAAATCGACCGTATGTTATTTGAGCGCACTATGCTTTCTGATGAGCGAAACAAATTGTTTCTCGCAAAGAATACCAGATTAACTGCGCTCCGTTAGTTGGGTTGATGTTTTCACAGCAGTACCTCCATATAGCTTCTAAGCAGTTTAGTAACATTAAACGTCTCTGCCATTTGCATGAGAGTGTTTAGGTTTTTATCTTTACGGTTAGCGTAACGTTTAATAGCGTCGATCACTACGGCGATATCCATCTGGTTTCGGCTGCGTAGGCAATCGCAGACTGAACGCTCTAATCCATAAACGACAACCTCATGCCCAAACATCGCCGAAAGCCGGGTAATGCCAACTTCATGCAACTCACGTTTTATGGTGAATACTTTAAAGCCATCTTCCTTAAACCGTGTGGCATTATATCCTGTCGTAACTGTTACGGTATAGTTGATGAGGTCACGGTCAGTAAGTGGTTAACAAGGGTGAACCAGAGCCGCTCATCAAATTCGATTACAAAGCCGTTCTACCACCTAAGTTCAGATATGAAGTTTTCCGCCAACTCGCCGCGAGCCTTCTTTACTTCATCTGTTATACTATAAAAAACAAAAGCAAGCAGCGATATTTTCAACATAGAAATCGGAGGCTATCTTATGGGACAAACAGATATTCACTTTCAAATTGATGAAGCGCTAAAGCGCGATTTTGAGGAACTGTGCAGTGAACTGGGCCTAACAATGTCAACAGCGTTTATTATTTTTGCAAAAGCTTCGCTAAGAAAAAATGGGATCCCTTTTCCAATGGAGCTGGAAACGCCAAACTCGGCAACGCTGAGCGCGCTAGATGAAGTGAGGCAGCAAAAGGCAAACCCTGACAGAAAGCTGTACAACAGTTTTTCAGAGCTGCTTGAGGATATTGAGGATGGCATATAGAATATTCGCATCATCGCTCTTTTAAAAAGACCTTAAGCTAATGAAAAAGAGGGGCTATGATTTGAATCTAATAGATGAAGCTGTCACAATGCTTTCTGAAGGCAAATTCACTCCCAGCAAATGCATCCAGATGTCAACGACCAATAAGGCATCATAACCGGAAGGTTATTGCTATGCTATAAGAAGAGCATTTACACAAAAGAAAATACACTCCCGCGCTTCAACAGCTTGTCCTGCAACGCTATCATAAACAGGCATCATCTGCCCAGCCAAATCCACTTCCATAAAATCGCCAGGCTTTCTGCTAATGCGCATTGTTGCTTTTGTCTTTTGCGCCCAAGCCCGGTACTTTTCCGAAAACTGCGAGTACTGGTAGAGCACGCTGCCTTCTGTAGCACACTTCGCAGCATATTCGGACCAAAGCAGCGTAAGGGTTACCCCTTTCTTGGCTAGCTCTTTGTGCATTTGCTCGTAATCAGGAACTCGCCTTGCCCTCAAATCCCTGCTTGGATAGAGCGCCTTTTAAATATCGAAGTTCGACAGGCTTTCAGGCAGTGGCCATTGCAGCCCATGCTCTTGTGCCAGCGTGCATACAGTTCTCACAGAGTCTCGCAAGCATTGCGCGCGTTCAGCTATAGTCGTTTTGTTATAGCCAAGGCTATGCAACCGGAGTATCTCTCGATAGTTAAGCATTTTTATGCCCCTTTCAGGTTATTGCGCGTTTATTTGAGCATAGCCATTGTAGAGGCTGAG
>Ga0082212_10001443_pt1 | contig 35058 bp, 29 predicted proteins | sample TergutNt197P3_FD_71548 | JGI IMG/M metagenome (GOLD analysis project Ga0082212, IMG submission 71548) | Neocapritermes taracua P3 segment gut microbial communities from Petit-Saut dam, French Guiana - Nt197 P3 | ecosystem: Host-associated > Arthropoda: Insects > Digestive system > Gut ... | reverse complement strand
TTCCTGTTTGAAATATTTCAACCAAATGCTACTGAGACGCGGCACGCCACGTCTCTACAAATGACATCTATACGTTAATGCCATCTAACAGTTTGAAATATAATGTTATCGCTTCACGGATTTCGGAAAAACGGATATATTCGCCGGCGGTATGTGAGCGTGATGAATCGCCCGGGCCCATTTTAATGGTTGGAAAATTCATCAATGCCTGATCGCTTAAAGTGGGCGATCCGAAAGGTAGTTTCCCCAGCATACCGGCTCTTTGCACAAACGGGTGATTCGGGTCGATTCGCGATGAATTCATCCGAAAACTACGTGCAATCATCTCGCAATCTACTATTTTCCTGATTTCATTGTAAATATCATGATTGGAATAAAACTCGTTGGTGCGGACGTCGACCGTAAATTCACACCGGTCGGGAATCACATTGTGTTGCGTTCCGGCATTAATCATGGTCGTGGTTATTTTTACCGTACCCAACAAATCGCTTTGCAACGGAAATGAAATGCCTTGCAAGCAATTGATTGTCTGTATGGCTTTCATGATGGCATTCACACCTTCATTTCTTGCTGCATGCCCCGCTTTTCCATGACAAATACAATCCAATACCAACAATCCCTTTTCAGCAATGGCCGGTTGCATGGAAGTAGGCTCGCCCACAATGCCGAATGAAATAGGGGGAAGTTCGCCCAATACGCTTTCTACACCGTTCACACCTGAAATTTCTTCTTCGGCCGAAGCCAAAAAAATCAAATTATATGGCTGACTTTTAGCGCTTAACAATACAAATGCTTCATAGAGGGCTACCACGCTTGCTCCCGCATCGTTACTGCCTAAACCATACAGACAATCGTCGATTTCTTCAGGAAGAAACGGGTCATTGTTCCATCCCGAAACAGGCCGAACGGTATCAATATGTGAATTTAGCAGTATGGTAGGGCGTCCGGTATCAAATTCCGGCGCAACGAACCATAAGTTATTGCCTTTACGCTGTACCTTATGACCCGTCTTTTGCCATTGCAAAGCAAGATAATCAGCCACATCTGCCTCTTCCTTGCTGAACGAAGGCCTTGCTATCATTCCCTTCAGGAGGTCTATTGCGTTGTAAAAATGTTCCACTTTTTTTAGCGTTTAGCTATTAGAGTTTAGTTCTTAGTTCTTAACTCTTAGTTCTTAATATTTCTTCGACTTGCCGGCAGTCTTTTGTCAATTGTGCCTGTAATGCCTGTATGTTTTCAAATTTTTGATTATCACGAAGATAATGGATAAATTCGATTTCGATGCTTTGATTGTAGATGGTGTCGGAAAAATGCAAGATATGGACTTCGACAGTCGTTTGTTCGCCGTGCAATGTCGGACGCTTGCCGATAGAAAGCATTCCTTTATATCGGACATTGTCAATCATTACCCGAACGGCATATACTCCCATCCCGGGACATACTTTCAAAGGATCGTCAATGGCTATATTGGCAGTCGGAAATCCGATTGTTCGCCCTACCTGATTTCCATGAATCACATACCCCTTCAACCTATACGGATAACTCAGCAAACCGGCAGCTTCTTCCACACGACATGCGGTCAGTAAGTGCCTGATCTTTGAAGAACTGACATTTTCCGAATCTTTTTCGTAGGAAGATGCTCTTAAAACCTCCATCCCACATGCCTTTCCATATTCAACATATTGTTCGAATCCGGCGGTGCGATTATGACCGAAACGATGGTCATAACCTACCAATAAGCATTGCACATGCCACTGTTCTGACAAATATTGCACGATGAAATCGGCAGCCGTACAGGCAGCCAATTCAGGCGTAAAATCCATTACTACACAATAATCAATTCCTGTCGACGCTAATAATTGCAACTTCTCGTCCGTCGAATTTAAAAGTTTGGGTTGAAAACCTGCTTGTAAGACAATCCGTGGATGAACCGGAAAAGTAAAAACGACAGTCGGGAGCTTTCTCTCATCAGCTAATCGCTGCATTTCACGGATAAGGTGACGATGTCCGGCGTGTACCCCGTCAAAAAATCCCACAGTAGCAAGCCACCCTTTCGCGCCTTTCTCTTCTTTATGATGAAGTACAATCATGGCGCAAAGATAGAAATTTTAACTATCTTTGCGGGACGAATAACAAAAAAAAATGATGGAAGTAATTAGTGACAAATTTTTTGAAGGTGAGAGACCTCTGTTTGCCATCGATGATATCAGGCTTGAAAACATTAAGTTCTATCCCGGCGAATCGGCCATAAAAGAATGTAATCGGGTCGAGGCATATCGTTGTGAATTTATGTGCAAATACCCATTCTGGCATAATGACAATACGCTGATAGACAATTGTCGTTTTACGATGTATAGCCGTGCGGCTATATGGTATTCGAAAAATATTCGCATGGTAAACACCATCGTAGATGCGCCGAAAATGTTCAGGGAAGTCGACGGACTTTATATCAAAAACGTCAAAATGCCCAATGCAGGCGAGTGTTGCTGGAATTGCAGGCATATTTACGTGCGTGATTTTGAAGTCAAAGGTGGCGATTATATTTTTATGAACAGTAAAAACATCAAGGTTGATAATTTGAAATTAGAAGGTAATTATTCGTTTCAGGATGCTCATCATGTCGAAGTTCGCAATTCTTATCTTGATTCGAAAGATGCATTCTGGCATACGGAAAACGTGACCGTGTACGACTCTGTTATCAATGGCGAATACCTCGGCTGGTACTCGAAAAACCTGCGGTTTGTGAATTGTACCATATCAGGCACACAACCACTCTGTTATGTCGAAAATTTGGTGATGGAAAACTGCGTGATGATGCCCGATGCCGATTTATGTTTCGAATATTCGACATTGAATGTAGACATCAACAGCCCGGTCACAAGCATTAAAAACCCCGGCGCAGGCAGGATTTCCGCTGAAAGCATCGGTGAAATCGTGATCGACAGAAATTGTAAAAATCCGGGGGCATGCGAGATTCAATTAAAAATTAAGACTTTACATTAGTGTTAAAAATCATAAAATGTTTGGCTTTCCGAAGGGAAGCAATTAAAAATTAAAAATTAAGAATTAAGAATTAAAAATGAGGGGGGAAATAGAGATTGTTTTTATTTACTAAACTCTAATACCTAAATATCTAAACTCTAAATTAAAATGTCAAAACAAAAGCTATCCGACGTCCTTCAAACGGGCAAAATATTGGTATCCGACGGCGCCTGGGGTACCTTCCTTTATCAAAAAGGATTGAAAACCGGGGAATGTCCGGACGAATGGTCACTCTCCCACCCCGACATAGTCAGAGAGATTGCCTTGCGCTATATTGACGCGGGCGCTGATATGGTCGAAACAAACACTTTCGGCGCCAATCGATTAAAATTGAAGCATTACGGGTTGCAAGACAAAGTGACAGCAATAAACGAGGCGGCAGCACGCTTATCGCGCGAAGCAGCCGGTGCTGATAAATATGTGATTGCCTCTATCGGGCCAACGGGAAAGATGCTTCTGATGGGCGATGTAACGGAAGAAGAGTTTTACGATTGCTTTCGAGAACAGGCTGTTGCGCTCGAAAAAGGAGGGGCTGACGCGGTCTGTATAGAAACCATGAGCGATGCCGATGAGGCCGTTCAGGCAATCAAAGCTGCAAAGGAAAATACCGGATTGGAGGTAATCGCAACTTTTACTTTCGACAGGACTTCGCTGGGCGAATACCGCACAATGATGGGCTTGCTTCCGGTTGAGGCCATACGTCGCGCTTTAGAGGCGGGCGCCGATATCATCGGGACAAACTGCGGAAACGGTATGGAGCGCATGGTTGACATTGTAAAGGAAATACGCGGAGCTTTTCCCGATGCGTTTATACTCGCTCAAGCCAATGCAGGTCTTCCTATTGTAGAAAACGGTCAGGACATATTTCCCGAAACCCCCGAAACCATGGCTTCGTATGTTCCTGCATTGATTGAAGCAGGTGTAAATATCATAGGAGGTTGTTGCGGCACAACACCCGCACATATCAAAGCGATAGCCGCCGCCATTCATATTTCGCTTATCCCCCTTCGGAGGGGGCAGGGGGAGGTATAAATACACTTATTCCCCTTTGGAGAGGGCTAAGGGAGGTGTAAATGCGTTTATCCCCCTTTGGAGGGGGCTGGGGGAGGTATAGCTTATCCCCCTTTGGAGGGGCTGGGGGAGGTGTAAATGCACTTGTCCCCCTTTGGAGGGGCTGGGGGAGGTATAAATTCTAAATTATTGATTATATATGAAATTTGATTTTGATGAAATCATCCCGCGCAGGAACAGCAATTCCTACAAATGGGATTCGGCAGCACACGACGATGTGTTGCCATTATGGGTGGCTGACATGGATTTTCGCACAGCCCCGCCTGTTATTGAAGCGCTTGAAAAACGGGTGCAACATGGGATTTTTGGTTATACTAAAGTGCCGCGAACCTATTATGATGCAGTGACATCGTGGTTTGAACGACGACATGGTTTTGCTTTTCAAAAGGAATGGACGCTCTGTACCACAGGCGTTGTACCTGCATTGTCGGCTATCATCAAAGCGCTGACAAAACCCGGCGATAAAGTTATTCTGCAATCCCCTGTATACAATTGTTTTTTCTCATCTATACGTAACAATGACTGTGAAATAGTGTCCAACCCATTGATATACAAAGACAATACATATTTTATTGATTTTGCTGACCTTGAAAAAAAAGCATCCGACCCGCAGGCCAAACTGCTTTTGCTTTGCAGTCCGCATAATCCTGCGGGAAGGGTCTGGCGGAGGGATGAACTGACCCGTATCGGAGAAATCTGCATGAGGAACGATGTGATTGTTGTATCGGACGAAATCCATTGCGACCTTGTTTATCCGGGTTATAAGCATATTCCGTTTGCGTCGTTGGGCAATGATTTTTTGCAACACTCGGTGACATGTACGGCGCCAAGCAAGACCTTCAACATAGCAGGTCTTCACACGGCTAATATACACGCAGCTGACGAAATTATCCGCGCCAAAATAGACAAAGCGCTTAATATAAATGAAGTATGCGAATTGAATCCATTTGGCGTCGACGCATTGATAGCTGCCTATAACGAAGGAGAAGAATGGTTAGAAGCATTGAAAGTATACCTCTATGATAACTTCCTCTTTTTGAAAGAATATTTTGTGCATCATCTTCCGCAATTTCCGGTCGTCGATCTGGAGGCTACTTATTTAGCATGGATCGATTGCTCTGTATTGCAGCAATCTTCAACTGTCATAGCAGAAAGATTGTTTGAAAAAGCAAATGTGCAGATTAATCCGGGTACAATGTATGGCGCCGGCGGCGAGAATTTTATCAGAATCAACATGGCATGCCCGAGAGAGGTGCTGGTGAAAGGACTGGAGAGGGTAAGGGAGATGAGAGTTAAGAGTTAAGAGATAAGAGATAAGAAATACATATACGAAGCGCGTTAGCGCTTAGGCGTTTATAGCCGTGTGTGAAAGCGCACGGAATTGAAAATGAAGAATGAAGAAACAAGGTAATTTTAATAATTTTCAATTTTTCTTTAAAAAATCTCCCTCTTCCGGAGGGGGAGAGGGATCTTCCGGAGGGGGAAACTTTTCCAAATCCCCCTCTTTTGGAGGGGTTAGGGGAGGTAGCTCTTTTGGAGGGATTAGGGGAGGTGGTTCATCCGGAGGGGTTAGGGGAGGCTCTGATTCTCGATTAAAAATCGGTATTGTTATTGCCTATTTCCTTATTTATGTAGTTTGGGGGTCGACCTATTATTTTATTGGCGTAGCGTTGAAAGGCTTTCCGCCGTTCCTGCTTGGGGCGCTGCGTTTCACTTCGGCAGGATTGCTTTTACTTGGCTGGTGCTTTCTGCGAGGCGAACCGGTATTTCGTAAAAATCTGATAAAAAAATCTGCTGTCAGTGGTATTGTCCTGCTTTTTATTGATTTGGCGGTTGTGATGCTGGCACAAAGGTACTTGAGCAGCAGCTTAGTGGCTATCGTTGCTTCCTCAACGGCTATTTGGATTATGGCATTGGATGTGCCGATGTGGAAAAAGAATTTTCGAAGTTTTTCGACGGTAGCAGGTATCCTGATCGGTTTTATTGGTGTGATGATGCTTTATATGGAGCAGCTTGAACCGGCCGGCAGCGGGATGCACGAACATAAAGAATACGGTATGATTATCCTTATTTTCGGTTGTATTTCGTGGTCGTTAGGCACATTGTATGCTAAATACCGTTCTTCGGGGGAGGAAGAAGTAAATGCTTTTGCCGGCTCAGCCTGGCAGATGCTTTTTGCGAGCGCTATGTTTTGGATATGCTCGTTTGCCTTTGGAGATATTCATACCGATTTAAGTCAAGTCCCGCTTACGGCATGGTTATCGCTTATCTACCTGATTGTTTTCGGCTCAATCTTTGCTTATTCGGCTTACGTATGGCTGTTGAAAATCCGTCCTGCGACGGAAGTGGCCACACATGCGTATGTCAATCCATTTGTTGCCGTCTTTTTTGGCAGGACATTCGGAAAAGAACATATCACAATCGTTCAAATCATCGGACTGATTATCATTTTGCTTAGTGTGACCTTGATAAATCGGACACAACCTCAAAAGCACGCAGATGACACAGATGACAGGGATTTACGCAGATAATAAAAAAATCATCCCGGCGGATTGAAATGGCCAACCGGAAAAGACCTGAAAGGGTGATATCCTGATTACGCCCTTTCAGGGCTGAAATAAACGGTATGCTCGAATGATAGGGCGCTGCCCTATCCTAATGCTCTCGCCCTTTCAGGGCTGAAATAAATGGTATGTCCAGATAGGGCGCTGCCGTATCCTTATGTTATCGCCCTTTCAGGGCTGATAATGGTTTACCGTCGGATGCTTCGGGTGGCGGATGAGCCGGATGAGGCAGAGGCTTTGGGGGCGGAGGCTTTGGGTTGTTTGGGGGCTTTTTCGGCTTTTACCTTGGGCGCTTTTGACGCACTTCGGGATGAAGCTTTCTTGTTTGAGGCATTAGCCAGCGTGGTTGAGTCGGGTTCGAACCAAAGGGCTTTTTCGAAAGCGACTAATTCGCCTTCGATACGTTGCTGCTCGGCAGCTAATTCTTCATCGGTATCGAACAGTTTGACTAACGGCAGATTCATCAGGTTTTCAGTCTGGATAATTTCACCGTCATACATCCGGCGACGAAAATAATCGTCCATCGTATAGGTCATGGCATTGTTGAGATTCGATGTCATGATGGGACTATTCTGAATATACGGTCGGATATCTTCGTATTTAACCCAGAACATACCTTGTGTTATTTCTTCGCCTGTTTCCATCGTAAGTTTTTCTATCGGACAGATGGCCAGCGTCTTCACATCGTAAATGGAATTGTGCTGATCAAAATACCAGGCTTCTTTCACATACATTTTATCGACTTCGCGTGATGGAATATCGCTCGAATTGACAATATAACGGACAGGACGTCCGCCTCCGGCCGGTATTGTTTCGTAAAAAATATGGAACTTATCGAGCATTTCTTTATAAGGCAATATATTATCATCTTCAAAAGACTCGGTATCTCTCAAATATTCGTAAACATGGATTTTGTCTTCGCTGATAAGTTGAAAGATGGATGTGAAAAGATTTTTTCGTCCATTCATCTCCTGCACAGGATAATACAATGGGGCGTTTTTATCTTTCGTAAGATCCAGTTCACGGATAATATTACGTATCCAGCGTGCATTGCCCACTTCCTGTGTCAGTTGCTCGTTCAGCATCTGGGCGCGCACAGACAGTTCGGAGGTAGTATTATCTTCTGTTTGCTGTGTAGCACGGTCGCTTCCGCGCGTAACGGTGGGACGTGTGGTTTGCGCTTGTGCGGTGAGAGTAAGTGCAATCAGGATTGAGATATATAAACGTTTCATAATTAATTGAAAATTGAAAGTTGAAAAATATGCTTTGTTCTTTTTCTTGATAAAAAGAACGAAAAATCAAGACTTCGTGTGCTTCGCTCGTTGAACTTAACGCTCGCTCGGCTAAAATCTATGTAACTCGCTTCGCTCAGACAGCATAGATTTTTTACGCCTCCCTCTCTATTCAACGGCTTACCACACAAGGTCGAATATGGTACGAGTTCCTCATAGTGGGTAGGGATCAAACCCGCAATAACATTACTCACTGTCAATTGTTTATTATTCATTTTTGATTTATTTTTAATCCAAAATCTAAAATCGTAAATCTAAAATCGTAAATCTAAAATTGATTAATCATTATTTTTTAGTTTGTTACATAAATTTCCAACGGGACTCTCAGCGTTCGCGGATTACCTGCCGGATCCAATGTTTTTATTTCCGAGATATAAAATCGTGTGCCTGTCGGCAGTGTCCTTATAAAATCTTTCTGCCGTGTCGTATATTCGCCGCTATTCGATGTTTCCGGTATGTAATTACCCCTGTTATCAATGATACGCATTGTAAAACCGGTAACCGGAAAAGGAATATTCAATACACCGTCATCAATTGCAGCGCTGACGCCTGTTGATTCATTCAAATTGCGTTTGGAAATATTTCCTCCTTTATATGTTTGTGTGCGCCCTTCCGGATCTTTATAGGCAATAAATGGTAATGCTTCAGGTAGCGGACGGATTCTAAACGCTTGACTTGCGGAAACGCTACGACCGCCTACACTGGCTGTTAATACCACCTCAACACTTTCAGAAGAAGTGTTTAATCCGCTGACAGTCCATATATTACTATATCCCGTCTTTTTTCTGATATTTCCTGATCCTCTCAGGCTTGCCGTTACGGCGCCGCTCGGTACTCCGGATATTGCCACTTCAAGGTCATTGTCATAACTTTCGTAGAGGAATTTCATCAGAATCGGGGCAATGGTTGCCGACGATTCCGTTACCGTGTAGTTGGTTTTAAACGGATAGACTTGGCCGTCGGCTATTACTTTACCAAGAAGTTCACGATCGCCTATACCGCTGGTGCCTTGAATGATTAAATTATTTGCTAAAAGCGTCTCTCCGAGATAATATTCAGGCTGTTTAGTTGAATCGACAGCCGCTAATACTACCTGCGCTTCGTAGGGCATTCCGCTTGTGACAATCTGGCTTTTCGGGATGACAAATGCTTCTATTTTATTGACCCGAAAATCGCCGACATCCACATTTTTAATCAATGTGGTCAATGTTTCGCCTTCGACAAAGCGCAAATCGCTTTGAATCTTTGTTAGCAGCGTGACAGCGGCGGCTACCGGCATATTTTCAAAGTAGGCGGTTTCCCACGATTGTGAGATGATACCGGCTTTTTTGGGCGCTTCGGTGCTTAATACAATATCGAACATGGCCTGTTGTCCCGGGTCGTTGACTATCTCGGACATATTTGTACGGTAAGAATCAATGCGTTCCCGCAGTTTTTTCCCTTCACCGACGATGGGTGCAAGCATCACGCGTGAAGCTGCTTCCAAGTTTTCTTTCTGTTTGATATTTTCAACGTCCGCATTTTTACCGTCTGCTTCCTGTACGATCCGGACTTTTAGTTCATCAATGTAGTTATACAGTTCGTCCGACTGCCCTTTTACGGTCACTCCTTTTTCGTACCATGATCCTACTTTGGTTTCATTTTCACGATAGGCACGGTCGAGGTTCGCCTTCACATCTTCGTTGCGGCGGGTGGAGTTTTCGGTAGAGGTGCGCAGACTGTTCTCGACCAATTCAAAGCCTTCCAACACCTCCGACGAGACATTGAGCGCCATCATGGCGATGAAAACCAAATACATCAGGTTGATCATCTTCTGACGTGGTGAATTGGGGTTGCTTGCTACTCCGGCCATTTTTCAATTAAAAATTAAAAATTAAGAATTAAAAATTAATGTTTTGACATTTTGTCTTTTGATGATTTGACAATGCTGGCTAATAATTTTATAAGTTCGCAGCAATCCTGATGGATGGAATTATAGATTTTCTCATCAATATATTCGCTATCTTTCAATAACATCAGCCAATATTCTGTTTCACCGGCTTCTTTTAATGCAATATTCATCTTGCTGATAAAATCAGCAAGAGATTGAGCATATTCTGCTTCTCTTACCAATGCGCCAATGGATGTTCCGCTTCGTAAAGCCTGTTTTGACAGTACGAATTCCCGTTGTTCCTGCGTTAAATATTTATATGCCTTTATCATTCTCAATGCAAACACATACGATTTATCTTTTATTATATTTTCTTTCATTTTTAATTTTTAATTGCTTCCCTTCGGAAAGCCAAACATTTTATGATTTTTAACACTAATGTAAAGTCTTAATTTTTAATTACCTGTACCCTCCTTGGTAGGGCGGTTGATAGCCTTGCGGAGGGGCGACAGGAGGATAGCCGCCGTGGGTATTGACTGTCATGGCTTGCAGCATACGGCTGTAGACCTGGTTCAGTTGGGCAAGGAGTTGAGCCATGCGTTCGTTTTCGTTGCGGAAGGTGGCGCTGTCGACAACTGAGCTGTCGTATAGGTCGCGGATGCGGTTCAGACCGGCATTGATATGAACGATGGTATCCATCTGAGAACGGATGCCTGTCAGTTGTGATTCGTAGAAACTGTTCAGTCCCGACAGGTTTTCGTTGAGTTTGTTCATATTTTCTACATAGCTTGCGGGGTATTGTTCGCCGTCATCGTCCGACTTTCCGGAAATGGTTTTACAGGAATTGACCAACGAATCGGACACTTCTCCGAGCGAGTTTGTTACCTCACTGAATTTCTCTAAGTTGTGGGATGCGACGGAGATTTGGTCGATATACGACTTGGTTACGTCTGTCAGGTCAGCCATTTTCGCGATTTGTTCGGCGGCGCTGTTCAGTTTTTTAATGCTTTCGGCCAATATTTCCGTATCTGTTTCCGACAAGTTAAATCCCATCGCAGCCATCCCCGTACTGACTCTTTCCTGTGGTGTGGGTGGCGCAGGTGGCGTCCCGCCGGTATAAGGAACACCCGGTGATCCTCCGCCTTGTAAATCTCCGATTACGATCGTTCCGCCGCCCAGACCGCCGCCAACTCCGGCGCCTTCGAGATGGATGCCTCCACCGGTTGAGAAGTCGGGACGGTCTAACGGATTCTTTGATTTCAATACAGGGAACACATCTTCCCAGCTATAATCGCTACCCGGACGTTCAAATCCCGACAGGATAAACACACAGGCTTCGAAAGTCATTGAGATAACAAGTATCTCATTTGCATAAGGAAGATGTATGATTTTAAACAACGCTCCTATAATAACGACAGCGGCTCCCCAGCTATAACTCAGCATCAAAGCCCGTTTGCCTTTTACGCTCGAAAGGAACATTTCGAGCCGGTTGTAATATCTTCTTGTCTTTCCCATCTTTTTATATAGTTTTCAGTTTTTAGTTTTCAGTTTTCAGAAAATTGTAAATCTAAAATCGTAAATCGTAAATCTAAAATTATCTAAACTCTATTTTAAATTATTTTTTTTTGCCTTTTACGTTTGAAAAGCCTACTTGTGTGCGCACGCAACGGAAACCGATATACGAACGTGTTTCGTTCTGATATTCAAATGTACGCATATCGGAGCGTATAAATTGTGCCACATCTTTCCATGAACCTCCGCGTACGACTTTCTTTTTCATTGCGTAAGGGTCTTCTTTCGCAGCATTGTAGTGGAGGTCGGGATTCAGGTCGCTTGTCTGGCTTTGTCCCGATTCGGTATAAATCGACGATGTCCATTCGGCTACATTACCTGCCATATCGTACAGTCCAAATTCGTTGGGAGGAAATGACGCTACACGCGAAGTGATCAGGTGTCCGTCTTCGGTATAATTCCCGTCGCCGGGTTTGAAATTGGCCATAAAACAGAGTTTATCATCTGTAATATCGCTTGCCCATGGAAATTTATTCTCGCTTTTACCGACACGGGCTGCATATTCCCATTCGCCTTCGGTGGGGAGGCGGAAAGGTTCGATTACCTGTCCGGGTGGTAAGTTTGATGAATTTTTATAATATTCTGTACGCCAGACACAAAATGCCGATGCTTGTTCCCACGATACACCCACTACGGGATAGTCGTCGTATCCGGGATGGTCAAAATACAATCGCAGATAAGGTTCGTTGTAGGCATTTTTGAAATCATTGACCCAACTTGATTCGTCCGGATATATATTAATAATGTATGTGTTCAGGAAGTCAAATTCCGAACTGAGCGGTCGCGTGATTGTTTCGCTGACAATATTGCCATCGGTATCAATATATGCCGTGTCTTTCGAAATCATCACAACGGCGTTCGGGTCGATGTCGATATCTGTATTGCGTTCCCTTGCGAATGGATCAAGGTTGTTTCGGCGCAACGCCTCAGCCGTATAATCAAACCATTCGTACCGGTACACCATTTGCCGTCTGTCAAGACTTTTTTCGCCGGTAACAGGATGTGTATAATACACGCTTTCGATCGCAAGTTGTTCTTCTTCGGTGGCTCGTTTCCATGGTATCGGGCGTTTCCAGTCCAAATGCGGGGTGACAGGATCGCCATATTTATCTTCGGTAATTTTAAAAAGATCATTTCCGCCATAAGCCGGGTCGGCTAATCGTTCACGGATGATCGAATCGCGAACCCAATATACAAAAGAGCGGTATTTGGCATTGGTAATTTCAGTCGCATCCATCCAGAATGATTCGAACGAAACACCTTTCGTTTCGGAATTAAATCCCCAAAGGCTGTCCTGATCGGCAGGTCCCATCCTGAACGAACCTCTCTTTATTAAAACCATTCCATGAGGAGCAGGCTCGTTAACAGACGCCAACCTGACGCCTACCAATTCGCCTCCATCTCCGGAAAACAGGCTTCCGCAAGAAGTTAGCAAGACGGTTGCTACAAGTATGCAAGCTATTTTTTTCATAATCGACATTATCTGTTTCTTTTATATTTTTTCTGTTATGTTTTATCGGGCGACCGCGAGGGTCGCCCCTACTATAAAATCCTTACGCTTTTATGTCTGTTACTTTTTCCTTTCGGTTTTTCCAATTCGACGCGGTATGAAAGCATTAATTCATGACTTCCTATTTTTGAAATGACCGAAGTGGGAAAATCATACGCGTAACCCAGACGAAACCGTCGTATATCGGCTCCAAAATATAGAATTACCGCATTCACACCGGCCATATCATTGATTCGAACGCCTAAACCTCCATTATACATATTATTATATACAACCCTTGCTGTGATGTCGCCTGCTGCCATCAGCAGGTTGGTTTGCACAAAAAGCGAAGGCCGCAATTCAAATAACGAATTCCTTGTCAGAATATTGTATCCCGCCGTTAAATTATACATGCGGTCTACCTTCATTTGCATATAATCGTCTAATTTGATGGTTGGCGCCGACAGGTGTGTCGATGCTATTCCGATATAATATTTTTCTGTCGAATAAAACAGGCCGATAGCAACATCGATCGCTTTTCCTTCTGCCACCGTCCGTGAAATAATTTCGTCGTTCCCTTCATTTTCGTTTAATCTTACCGAATCGCCCCGAAATGTTTGGCTGATTAACCCTCCCATCAGTCCGATACTTAATATGCCTTTCCCCATCTTTTTCTTGTAGGCATATTGGGCTGCGAAATGTGTTCTTTGGTATAAGCTGCTTGCTTTGTCGTAAGCAGCCATGACGCCGATACCCTGTCGTATATTACGGTAGTTCCATGGCATTTCGGCAGTTACAAAAGCGGAAGCCGGTGCATTGTTGATTGCCCCATACCACTGCAACCGACTATGCATCAGCACATTCATATCGCCCGACACGCCTGCATAAGCCGGATTATAATATCCTAAAGCAGAAAAATACTGGCTAAAACCGACCTCTTGCTGAGCGTGGCCTGTTAAGAAAAAGCTAAAAAAAAGTATAAAAACCCAAAAACGTTTCATTCCCTGTTCGTACGAAAAATAATCTCGTGGAGATATATAACTCTAAAACAGGCGGGTTTATTGTATGATGTGTTAAAAACATTTAAGGATGTGGCATGCCACATCCTTAAATGTTTTAGTATTCTTCTTCGTTGAAAAAGAAGTCTTCTTTACTGGGATAGTCAGGCCAGATGTCTTCCATGCACTCGTAGATTTCGCCTTCGTCTTCCATTTCCTGTAAATTTTCAATCACTTCCAACGGCGCTCCCGAACGTTGGGCGTAGTCAATTAATTCATCTTTTGTGGCAGGCCAGGGAGCGTCTTCTAACTTGGATGCCAATTCTAATGTCCAATACATACTAAAATGACTTTAATGATTTCCCGAATCTTATTTTTTCCGCAAAAATAGACTTTTTTTTTTATTTGCAAATATTATTCCAACAAATTTCTTCGACTTTTTTTTCAAAACTCTCGTGTCTTGCTATAACAAACAGTAAATCAGATAATCTATTTATAAAAACCAAGATGTTTTCATCGACGGGAATTGTTTCGTTCAGGGTGCACATTTCTTGTTTTTTAACTTCAGCATCTTGTGAGTCTTCCCGGATAACAGGGATTGTTTCGTTCAGGCGGTATATTTCTCTTTCAGCTCTGCGGCAAACTGTCCGGCAGACATGCGCCAATGCAGCCGAACGGCATCCGCCGGGTAAAACAAATGCTTTCAGGTCAGGCAGTTCGCTGTCGAATAAATCAATCCCTTGCTCCAATTGCAAAATATTTTCGGTGGTAATCCGGGTTTCAGATTTGATTTTGGTTTGTCCGGTACCGGTCGCAAGGCAGGAGCCGATTGAGCATAATTTATGTTGCACCCATTGCAATAATCCGATGATGCGCTCATCGTCTATTTCTGTGAGTAACAGACCGATAAAAGAATTTAATTCATCAATTGTGCCGTAGGCTTCTAATCTTTGATGCGTTTTTGCGACTTTCACGCCTCCGACCAATGAGGTCATGCCTTGGTCGCCTGTTCCGGTATAGATAGCTGCTTTTTTCAATTAGGAATTACATATAAAGTCTTAAGTCTCAATTGAATTTAAGTAGTACTCCACATATTCGAAAGGCGGTTCTTTCATTATCACCATATATTCTTTGTCAAGAAGATATAGGGTTGGAATATTACGTAGAATATAAGTACCCTGGTTCACGATTTCTTCGTTATGATCATATCCGTTAATCCATGAAGCCGGTATCTGGGGGGAAGATTTTTTCCATCCTTCCATGTTTGCTCCGGGGTAGATGGCTACGATGGCCAATTTGCGTTGTTTTTGTCTCTCTTTGATGATGGCCGACTCTTCGATCATTTTTTTAAGCACATTACAGTCTTCGCAGTCGAAATCGTAAAAAACAACTAAAATATAGTCTGATTTTACGTTTGCCAGCTCGTCTTTTGCTCCTGAAGGACGGGTGAAATGAATATTGGTAGCCGGTGTGCCGGGTCGGTTTTTATTCAAAAAAGGAAGGATGGCGGCGGGGCGTACTTTTCTGGGAGCATCTAAACTGTTGGAGGCAATGATATGTTCCAATAATGGAATATAATATTCATCGTTACGGAGTTGTGAATTGGGGTTGGCAAAAAAATATTCCATTTTTGAATAGAAAAAAGCATACATAGCCTGATTCCCGTCGGCTTGATCCAACAAACGTTTCATCCCTCTGCAAATCACATCATACGAAGTATAAGGAAAGATAGAGATATATTGTATCAGAGCTTGTTCGGTAATTACTTCGGCGCTTCCTATCCAGGTGGTGTCCGCAAAATCGAAATTATCCCAGAAATGTAACACTAAATATTCTGCCTGCGCCTGTTCTGTGGCATAGATGGCGGGCACATTTACAAAGGGAAAAGTCTTTTTTTCAGGCGATTTCGGGCGGGTGGTACATGCGGCAAGAAGGATTAACAACACAAAAGCCCAATAAGCCCCCTTTAATCCCCGCAATAGGGAAAACGAAGAAGCCCTAAAAGTCCTCCATAATTCCCCCGATAGGGGGAAAATAGAAAAAGCCCCTCTTACTCCGCCCGATATGGCGCGATTGAAAGTCGTTGATTTTATATTCAAATTCTTCATTTTTAGGTATAAGTTATAAATTTGCGCCAATTAGGTGACGATATTCTCTTTCATTCTCCATTCTTATCCCCCTTTGGAGGGGGCAGGGGGAGGTTTCAATTCTCAATTGCTTCCGTTCCGAAAGCCAAACATTAATTTTTAACACTAATGTAAAGTCTCAATTCTCAATTCTCAATTCTCAATTCTTTGTCACCTGTTCTTTCTCTTCTGTAATTCGCGCATATTATGTGTGGCTTCGGTCACGCCTGCGTCTTGCGCTCTTCTTAAGAAATCCTCGGCAGCCGTATAATTTCCTTTATAGATATTCAGTACACCCATGCAGTTGGCATATTCGGGCATGTAAGTATTTTTAACCTGTTTTAAAAAGCCGTCGGCTAATGCCGGATTTTCTTGCGACAGCGCAGCGGCGGCGGCGTTCAGGTTGGCAATGTCGTTATCGGGAAAATATTGACGTGCAGTGATCAATGTCTGATAAAACTCATGACTCTCTGAAGGATAGGATCTTGCTATCATGAACATTTCATACAGGCTAAGCAGTTTTGCTTTTTGCAGCATCCGTTCTTTTCCTTCTTCGACCGAAAAATTGCGTGCTGTATAATTAATCTGGCAATCTACACGGCGAAGTTTGGGATAGAGATCGCGGTATATCTGGCGATACGGTTCGCCTCCTCCGAGTTGTTGTATCCTTCGCTCGCGGGCGTCCAAATCCTGAACCGTATTGATAATATTGAATATCTCTTCTTTAAAGTCTACATAATAATTTGTCAAAAGGTTTTTCAGCCCTTCCCAATCTTCGCCTCCCACTCCGGTAATGATGTTTGGGGCAGATAGTTGAGGCAGTCTCCTGACAAAATAGTCGCGCAAGGCTCTTGCACGTTGGGAAGAAAGATCATGGTTCGTTTGTGCCGATCCTTCAGGCGAGGCATATCCCCGCATCTCAATATGGGTCAGGCTCACATCCGGATCGGACAAAATAGTGGAAATCATTTGATTAATCTTATCCAATTCGCTTTGGTTGTTATGAAAACCGGGATTGATCGTGCTCCCTCCCTGCGCAAACTCGAGGTAGGCATTTCCGATATCGAAACGGTTTTTCTCTAACTCCCTTTCGGGTGTAAGGAAATTAAATTTAGGCTGCAGTTCAGCGCTGTTGTTACTGTCTCCATCAAAACGGATGGCTCTTTGTGTCATCATCGCCTGCTCTCCGCCACAACCGCAGGTCTCTTCGCGCAAATTAACGGTGGCATCGCGCATCCAATCCTGGTAAGCAACGGAAACGCGATAAGCAATCAGTTTATTTTTGTTGAATTTTTCGATTGCATAGACGGGGTTGTTCGTGTTTAATTCCTGATATACAGCCATTTCGGAAATTCGTCCGCTTAATGCTTCTTCCCTGCGATCGGCTTTGAACCGGTTGCTTCCTTTGACAATCAGTTTTGGTAACATATATTGATTATCACTTCCTGTGATAACCGGTGTATAGGTGATGCTTTCCGTACTGCGTATCCGAAGTCTGCTCATATCGAACGACATCTCCACATCCAGCATATTTCCATTGCGGGTTATACTCTTTGGAATTACATAAATTTGTCCGGGGGGTTGCGCCCGGCACAAAAAACAACAACCCATAAATTGCAAAAATATGAAACATAATATCTTTTTCATCGCGTCCTCCTTTCACATTTAGTTAAGCATAAATACGAGGGAAATACCGGCTTTTGTCACCCCGAAATAATGCATTTTGTAGCGCTGCGGGTCTTTCTCTGTCGGTTTTGTATCGGCATAGTTATTGTACTTTTCATACTTCAGGTATTCATATCCTAAGCCTAACGAAAATTCAAGGCTTATGCGATTGGTGAGTATCAGGTGATAACCATACGAAACACCCGCACCTGCCATCCATCCGTCAAAACGTTTCATCTGGATCCCGTTTTTACCCCAGCTGTCCGGCAAAAAACTTAGTCCGCCGACGTTGAATTTCCCACCGGCAAGATTCATTCCGACGTAATGACCATTAAATTTTTCGCAGAGCCAATAACGCAATTCGGGCTGTACCATCCAATGTTGAATAATGGCGTCGTGCTCTTCGACTACTCTTCCCGAACTGTTTACCTTCTGTTGAGGAAATGCCCAGGGATTTAAATTTCCGCTGACATCAATTGTCCATTTGTCTGCCAAAGCAAACTCAATGCCCAGATTAATCGTGGAAGTTGCATCGTATAAAAGATTGCTCTTTAATCCAACGTTCTGACTATAACCATATTGACATATCAGACTTATCCATAATAACAATATCCACCGCTTCATATAAAATGATTATTAATTGTGCAAAGGTAGCGTATTTTTATTATATATGAAGTATTTAGGTCAAAAAAAAAGGATAATTTGTGATTTATTTGTATATTTGCCGCACAGATTATACATATATTCATCATGAAAAGTTTTTTAGATGCAGATTTTCTGCTACAGAACGATACGGCACGCACGTTGTACCGTAAACATGCCGATAAGATGCCGATTATCGACTATCATTGTCATTTGGATCCGAAAATGATTGCCCGTAACTATCAATTTACGGACTTAACAGAGATATGGCTTGGCGGCGACCATTACAAATGGCGGGCGATGCGTGCCAACGGCATACCGGAAGAGTATATCACCGGTTCGCGCTCCTCTTACGAGAAGTTTGAGAAATGGGCGGAGACATTGCCGTACACAATGCGTAATCCGTTGTATCACTGGACGCATCTTGAGTTGAGCCGGATTTTTGGCATACACGATGTGTTGAAACTATCCAATGCGCGTGATATTTTCGAAAACTGCACGGCTAAACTGCAAACACCCGAATTTCGACCGCAGGCGATTATGAAACGCATGCGTGTAGAAGCAATCGGGACAACCGACGATCCGGTTGATACACTCGAATATCATCGTGAAATACGCGAAAGCAGTTTCAGCGTCAAGGTATTGCCTGCCTGGCGTCCCGACAAAGCAATTGCCATTGATAATCCGCTGACTTATAATGACTATTTGACGAAATTAGAAGAAGCCTCCGGCATGTCAATCTCTACCTACGACGATTTATTGGACGCTTTACAACGCCGGCATGATTTTTTTGCACAGGAAGGATGTAATCTCTCCGATCACGGCATGAGCACCTTCTACGCCGACCCGTATACTGAAAGCGAAATACGGCTGATATTCCTGAAAGTACGCGCCGGCACAACGCCGACAGCGGAAGAAACAGATAAATTCCGTTCGGCGATGTTGTACGAATTGGCGGTGATGGACCACCGGTCCAACTGGGTACAGCAATTCCATCTTGGCGCCATCCGAAATAACAATGCCCGCATGTACAAAAAAATCGGGCCTGATACAGGATATGATTCAATTGACGACTGTGTGGTTGCCGCTCCGATGAACCGCTTCTTTAGCCGTCTCGACGAAGCCGGTCATTTAGCCAAAACGATTGTCTATAACCTCAATCCGCGGGATAACGAATTACTTGTCTCGTCTATCTACAACTTTAATGACGGATCGTTTCCGGGAAAGATGCAGTTCGGGTCAGGCTGGTGGTTCCTTGATCAGCTGACAGGGATGGAAAATCAACTCAATGCGCTTTCCAACCTTGGACTGTTGAGCCGTTTTGTAGGGATGCTGACAGATTCGCGCAGTTTCCTTTCGTATCCGCGTCACGAATATTTCAGGCGGCTTCTTTGTAATATGATTGGCAACGATATTGAAAAAGGCCTTTTGCCCGTTTCGGAAATTACTTTTATCGGACAAATGATCGAAGATATTTGTTATTATAATGCGAAACGGTATTTCGGGTGGTAGATGAAAAAAAAACCGGTGTGAACACCGGTTTTTTTTTAACAATAAGGTAACGAATACGGATTGCGGTACTGATACCAATACAGCCGATGTGCTTCGGCTTGCTTGTCATCCACGAAACTCAGCGTAGCCGGATCCCATCTGACCGGACGACCCAGTTCGAGAGATATATTGGCAATGCAACACAGCGTGTTTGTGCTGCAACCTACTTCTACCGGTGCTATCGGATTCTTGCGCGAACGGACACAGTCAACGAAATTTTGCATGTGAGGTGAACTGGTTTCGTACGTTCCGGCCATTCCTCCCTGCGGCGCTTGTTGTTGAGTAGTTGCACCTCTTCTATTGTTTGCTGCAGCCCTTGCTGCTTCTTCCCTCTGTCTCTGACGTTCTTCCGCCATTCTTTGCTGCTCTTCGCGGCTCATCGGTCGCCTTCCGGCCAGCTCTTCCGGTACGATTGAAGCAACGGAAGAAGCCAAATACCCGCGTGCAACCTCAATCCAACCTTTTGTGCCGAAAAACTTAATGCCCTGTGCACTATCGTTATCGTCAAGATAAGGCTGTTCGGTCATAACAATGCCATTGGCATATTTCATCGTTGCCCATGCGGTGCCATTGTATCCTTGCGGAATAAACTCAACCGGCCCTGAGCCATCCATACCGATTGCTGCCTGGGCAATGTCGAACATGTGTGCTCCCCAGTCGGCCGTATAACCGTTGCCCGTTTCCTGATACCAGCGCCATGCGCCCCACAGACTTTCGTTTTGCGGCGGATCGACTGTCACTACCGGACAAATGTCAGTGTGATAATGAATCTTCGGGTCGTTCAACGGCCCCAGCCACTTGTTGAAATTCAGATTGGCAGGGACAGCCATTTCCGGCAGATTAAACGGCGTCGGAGGTGCGCCGACACGTGCATAAATCTTTTCGATATGGCCGATAGCGCCTTTCTGAACTAACTCGATAGCCTTTTGGAACTCCTTGCTTGAGCGCTGCTGACTGCCGATCTGCAATACACGTTTGTTTTCACGCACCGCTTTGACCATGGCCAAACCTTCCGTAATCGTATAAGCCAACGGCTTCTGGCAATAGACGTCTTTGCCTGACTGACAGGCATGTATCGTAGTTAATGCGTGCCAATGGTCGGGCGTGGCAATCGAAACGGCATCGATGTCTTTGCGATTCAAAAGGTCTTCGTAAAATTCATATTTGTCGCAACGTTTATTCATTCCTTTCGTTTCCTGCCATGCTTCGATACGTCTCCTGAAGCGTTCCTGTTTGATCGTATCCACATCACAACATGCCGCAACCTGCACACCTGCACAACCGGCAAAGCCTCCAAAATCGGAAAGACCCTGCTGGCCTAATCCGATAAATCCCAATACCACCCGATCACTTGGAGCGATGCGTACTCCCTGAAATGACCAACCCGGCATAATGGTTAAGCCGGCCAATCCTAAGGCCGACAAACTCAAAAATTCCCTGCGGGAAACACCTTTGTTTGTTTCAATTCCGTTTTTTTTCATCGTTTTTTTATTTTATCAATGTTGTTTGTTTTTTATAAAATTCCCCAAAATTAGACATATTTTTTGAAAAACGAAGTACATATAATCGTTTTATATTATTTTTGCACCAAAATTATTAATAAAATGAATCATGACAACACGTAGAGCATTTATTCGTCAGGCCTCATTGCTGGGCGCAGGACTTACTGTAAGTCCGTTTTTTATCAAAGCCGGTTCGAACAAAATCGGAGCAAACGACAAAATCAACGTAGGGCTTATTGGATGCAATGGGCAGGGTTTTTCCAATTTACAGGCTTTTTTGCGCAATCCGGAAGTAGAATGTGTGGCAATCGCCGACATCGACGATGCGGTATTGGAAAGAGGGGCGGCAAGAGCCGAGAGAATCAACTCGAAAAAAGTACCCAATCTTTACAAAGACTGGAGGAAACTAATTGATCACAAAGATATTGACATTGTTATTGTGGGGACGCCCGACCATTGGCACTGCCTGCAAATGGTAGCCGCCTGTGAATCGGGGAAAGATGTGTTTTGTGAAAAACCGTTGGGAAACAGCATCGAAGAATGTAATATCATGGTACGCGCTGCGGAGAAATACAAACGGGTCGTTCAGGTCGGCCAATGGCAACGCAGCGATCCGCATTGGCAGGATGCGATGGCTTTTGTGCATGGCGGCAAACTGGGGAAGATACGTACGGTTCGCGTTTTTTCATACCAGGGGTGGTGTCCGAGCATACCTGTTCAGCCCGATGAACCGGCGCCGGCAGGTGTTGACTACGATATGTGGTTAGGGCCGGCGCCCAAACGTCCGTTCAACAAGAATCGTTTTCATTTTACTTTCCGCTGGTTTTGGGATTATGCCGGAGGGTTGATGACTGACTGGGGCGTGCATCTCCTCGACTATGCTTTGTACGGAATGAAAGTGACGGCGCCGAATACAATCATGGCTTCGGGCGGAAAATTCGGCTATCCCGACGATGCCTGCGAGACGCCCGACCTGCTGCAAACCATCTATACATTCGACGATTTCACCGTGATGTGGGATCATGCGATCGGCATTGACGATGGCGCTTACGGCCGAAACCACGGATTGGGATTTGTCGGTGAAAATGGCACGTTGGTGCTCGACCGCGGAGGCTGGGAAGTGATTCCTGAAAAAGTAAACAATGTAGCACGCATGGAAGCTGTGCCTTTGAATAAATCGTATGGCGAAGGCGGCCTTAACCTGCACGTAAAGAATCATTTGGAATGTATCAAGACGCGCAATCCGAATTGTAATGCAAGCATTGAAATAGGCGCACATATCGCCAAATTCTCACAGTTGGGCAATATCGCCTACCGTACCGGTAAAAAATTAATCTGGGACGGCAAGACCTTCAACGACCGCGAAGCCGACGCCTATCTGATGAAGGAATACCGTGCCCCCTGGGCTGCTCCGAGAGTCTGAAGCCTCCCCCAACCCCTCCCATAGAGGGGCTTTTGGTTGTTAAGTTGTAAATCAATTTCTATGATTTTTGTATAACTGCCGTGGTAAAGTTTCATTAGCGTAATCCTCCATTATTTCGACATACTTCATAAATATCTCGTACTGCCCAAATTTCGTTGTCAGTATGCAACGCCCACCAGTTTTTTAGTAAAAAATCAATCCCTCCGTACTGTTTTAAATAACGGTACGCTACTTGCATATTCATTTTGTACGCCTCTGCAAAAGCGGGAATGATGAAACTGATAAAACTGATTTTATCGCTTGTTTCTTTATCTAATACTTGTGTTTCCATTATCTATTTATTTTTAACATTAAGATTTGCAAAGATATTATTTTATTTTTTTAAAACCGGTTTTCATATCACATTTATTTTATTACCGCTATCTTGGTTACAACGCTTTCGTGTGCTTCGGGGGTGGATGATAAGACTAAATAGATGCCGGTAGCTACACGGTTGCCATTTCGTCCGTTGCAATTCCAGACAAACTGCCCGCCGGCCGATATGCCCTGATAGATCAGGTTGCCGGACAAATCTGTAATTTTTACGTTTGAGTTATTCATTAAACCTGTGATAATCACCCTGTCGTCTATTTCCGGCCGAACGGGATTCGGATAGGCATATACGTCGGAATAGGTCGGACTGGCTTCGATGGCATCGCCCCAATAGGAAATCAATCCCTTGTCTGTGCCGATAAAAACCTCGCCGGTCGTGTGATTGATGGCAATACTCCGAATCGTATTCGAAAACAAAGGCGAGTTGTTCATGTCAAAATGAGCAATTGTCGTGGCGCCATCAGGACTTAACAAAAAGATTCCCGACCCGGCAGTGCCAATCCATTTCCGGTTGCCTCCGTCGACCGCAATCGCATTGATTTGCTCGCCATCAAGATAATAATAAGGCACCTGAAAATCATCTTCACGGATGATATGTGTAAATGTCAGGTTGTCGATTGCACTATTGGGTGACTGACAGATAATCGGCCCGCTGTTTGAGCCAATCCATATCTTTCCATCCAAGTCTTCAACGATACAATAGAATTTGGTGCCGTGGATTGTATTGCTGCCGGCTGTTCGCAGGCTTGTGTAATAATAGGATCTGTCATCCGCATTGTTATCCGGCGTCCCGTTATCGTCAAAAACCAATATACCGCCCGTCGCACCACTGTTATGCGGCACATTGACCCATTTCGTTCCTTTTTGGGTAATCAGTATTTTATCGACGACACTGGCTCCGCTGATTCCGGGATAGTAGAGCGAAGTCCATTTTCCATCGGGGGTACGTACGACTATCACATTTCTGACTTCACTGTTTGTAGCCCACAGGTTTTTGTCTTTATCAAAAGTGACTCCGGCAACCCGGACGTAACGGTCGGCGGAGGATGAATTTGGCAAAATTGTTTGTAATGCACTGTTTGTGTGATTGTTAAGGCTGACAAAAGCATTGTCATTGATTTCTATAATTCCTTCTCCGTAGGAAGATACAAAAAAATGATTTTCATCGTCCGGATCAACGGCTATACCCGTAAAATCCCTGACGCCATAGCCTATTTGCGAAACAATCCGGCTTTCGTCAAAATTAGTCCATGTATCATTTTCGTACGTCATCAGGGTAGCGGGGTTGTTAAAACGGTCGGTGGTAAATCCTCCTCCGGCAACGAGTAATTTTTGACCATGAATGGCCAGAAAATCAACTAAATTACGCTTCGGTCCTTCTATATTCAAGCCCGATACGAAGCGTTCAAATTGATTTTCGGCTTTTCGTTTTAAGCCAATTAAACCGTTTACTCCCCCTGCAATCCAAAAATCATTGTCGCTTTTCAATGCCGACATATCATTGACCACGCCCGCATTAACCGATTCGTAACGGGTCAATGAATTGTACAGATAAAGTGTTGAAGCTGTGTAGGTAACTAAATAATCAGGGATTAATACCATCCCACGTAATCCTGTATTTTTGATGATGGTTTTGACTTCGCCGGTCGGTTCTAAATAGAACACGCCGCTGCTATCCGCACGGAAACAAAGCCTGTCCTGAAACAAAGCAAGTTGACGGATATTTTTCGTGTTGAAGTCCGGCGAGTTTAACGAAACTGATGCCCAGTTGTTGTTATCTAACAGATTATCTCTTATATTGGCTCTCTTTAAACCTTCGCCGGTAGAGGCATAAATTGTCTCGTTCAGGATACAGACCGAATAGACAGGTTGATTAAATTTATAGGTCTCGGCTACTTCCTTTTTATCCATTTGAATGACGACAACGCCGAACTTACATGACAAATACGCTCTTTCATTGTGAAAATCAATGTTTAGCGGCTCTTTGTCGGCAATATTGCCGGCATTCATCAGAAAGGGCAAATTAACAATACCGTTTTCGTTCATCAAATCTATATTGCCATTTGTATAGGCGATCAGGAGCATTTTAACGGTAGGATTATATCCTATCAATTTGATTTCGCTGTCGCTTAATCCGGTCTGCCGCGAATAGAAACTCACGCGGTTGTCTTCTTTGCCGTAACTATATAAAGCGCCGTCGGCTACTGCGAAAACCGTATTGCCGGCTTCGGCAACAGCAGTCGTATTGTAACATGCTAAATATGAACGCCACTCCCCGACGCGCTGGGCGTTAGCCGGTAGCATGAAAAGTAATAGGCAAAAGATCAGGAACAAAGGGATAGCGCATTGCGACCTCCCCCTGAACCCCCTCCAAAGGGGAATAGAGAATGAACATTGCGACCTCCCCTTGCGCCCCGTCCAAAGGGGGATAGAGAATGAGCTTTGAAAATGCTTAAATCTCGTAACTCGTAACTCGTAACTTGTAACTCGTAACTTACAATTCATCATTCCTGATTCTTAGTTAATAGATTATTCGTTTGATAAAAAACCGGCTAATTGACGGACTGCTCTTGCCCGATGGCTGATGGCATTTTTGACTGTATTGCTCAATTCTGCAAATGTTTCCGAATAACCATCGGGGATAAAAACAGGGTCGTATCCAAATCCGTTGGCACCACGCGGCGATTCGGCAATTTGTCCGTTGATGATCCCTTCAAACAAATGCTCCTCATCGTTCATAATCAAAGCGATAACTGTTCTGAAACGGGCATTTCGGTTGGTTATCTCTTCAAGCTGTTGCAATAGCTTCCGGGTATTGGCCTGACTGTCGTGTTCCGGCCCGGCATAACGCGCCGAATAGACTCCCGGAGCGCCATCCAAAACATCCACTTCCAAACCCGTATCATCGGCAAAACAGTCATACCCATATTTTTCGTAGATAAAACGCGCCTTTAGTAAAGCATTTCCTTCAAGCGTATCGGCCGTTTCCGGTATATCTTCCTCACAATGAATATCTGCAAGACTGACAATCTGTATATCGCCTGATACTATTGCCTTTACTTCGTTGAGTTTATGTGTATTGTTTGTCGCAAAAACAAGCATAATTTACCATTTTTAGTTTCTATCCCCCTTTGGAGGGGGCAGGGGGAGGTCTTTATTTACCATTTACAATTTACTAACGTTAAATACGATGTTTTATTTTGGAGAAACAATTAATAACGGTTAGTGGTCAATGGTTAACGGTTAGTAGTTAGTAGGGGCGATAAATTTTTCGCCCTATTAGAGTTCAGTTAAAACTCAGTTATTCAATTATTCAGTTATTCGTAATTGATGCTCACGCCTTTATCGGGTCAAACCCTTCACCATACACGCCCCGTACGGAACTTTGTGAAATAAACGCTTGGGGATCGATGGACTTTATCAGGCGGAAGATTGTAACGCTTTCGCGGCTTTTCGCCAATAGGACTATGGCTTTAACCGGTTCTTTCGTATAGCCGCCAATGCCATCAAGTAAGGTGCATCCTCGATGAAGGTCCTCGAGGATGCGGGTAGCAATTTCTTCGTATTTTTTCGAGAAAATCAGGAATTGTACCGACTGGTTATTGGAATTCAACACCTTGTCGAGTACATAATTATTGATGGCCATCTCAACAAACCCAAAGACAATCTTGTCGACACTGTGAAAAATAAACCAGGAAGAACCAATGATAAAAATATCGCAAAAAAACAGGGTGCGCCCAATCGACACATTCCTGTATTTATTGACAATAGCGCCGATAATATCCGTTCCGCCGGTGCTGCCGTTGGCCGAAAAGACAATACCCAACCCCACACCGCACAATACACCACCTATGACAATCGACATAAACGGCTCATCTTGTATAATCGGTTGATTTTTAAGCAACCACTCAAAAAACATCAAAGAAAACGTCAACGAGGCAATACCAAAAACAGAGTTGACCATAAACCTGACTCCCAGTATCTTATACGCAATTATCAGGAGCAGGATATTGACGGCTGCCACAGAGAGGGAAACCGGTATACCGGTGGTAAAATACAACAGCGAACACAGCCCTGTCAAACCTCCCGGAACAATTTCGTTCGACAAGATAAAGCCATTGAAACCAAAACCATACAGCATTGTCCCCACCACGATAAATACATAATCGCGGATCGGATGATAGATTCTATGAAGCGAAGTTTTCATTGTTTTTAGTATTCAAAATCCCTCTCCTTTTGGAGAGGGGTTAGGGGTGAGGTGGCTCATATTACTATATTTACAATCTTACCCGGCACCACAATCACTTTTTTCGGGGTTTTGCCCTCCATCCATTTGGCCGAATTGGGATGGCTTAACGCCTTTGTTTCAGCTTCTTCGCGTGATATACCGGCAGGAAGTTCTATATTGAAACGGGCTTTTCCGTTGAATGATACTACATAAGTAACCACGTCCTCAACCAAATATGCTTCATTATGCACCGGCCATGTTGCGTCGCAAACCGTTGTGTCGTTACCAAGCAGATGCCACAATTCTTCGGCAATATGAGGTGCAAACGGCGCCAACAGTATAGCTATCGGTTGCAGGATATTGTGTTTGCTGCATTTCAGACTGCCTAATTCATTGACACATATCATAAAAGCGCTGACAGAGGTGTTGAATGAGAAATGTTCAATATCGTAGGTTATTTTTCGGATCAGCTTATGCAACGATTTCAGTTCGGCAGCGGTAGGTTCTTCGTCTGTTACCTGCAATGTGTCTTTTTGGCCGTAAAATAAAACCCACAGCTTTTTCAGAAAACGATGCACACCGTCAATACCGTTAGTGTCCCAGGGTTTTGACTGTTCCAATGGCCCAAGGAACATTTCATAGAGGCGCAACGTGTCGGCGCCAAATTTTTCAACAATCATATCGGGATTGACAACATTGTACATCGACTTTGACATCTTCTCGACCGCCCATCCGCAAATATATTTTCCATCTTCGAGGATAAATCCGGCTGTACGGTATTCCGGATTCCAACTGCGAAAAGCATCCAAATCAAGTACATCATTGCTAACAATATTCACATCTACATGTAAAGGCGTCACCTCGTATTGGTCTTTCAGATTGTACGACACAAAGGTATTCGTATTTTGAATTCGGTACACAAAATTCGAACGTCCCTGAATCATCCCCTGATTAATCAATTTTTTGAACGGCTCTTCGTCGTGCACAATACCGGTGTCATACAGAAATTTATTCCAGAAACGGCTGTAAATCAAGTGACCGGTAGCATGTTCCGTTCCCCCGATGTATAAATCTACATTGCGCCAGTAGCCATTTGCTTCGGCCGACACCAAGGCACTGTCGTTGTGCGGATCCTGATAACGCAGATAGTAGGCCGACGAACCGGCAAATCCCGGCATGGTACACAATTCTAAGGGGAAAACCGTCTGATGGTCTATCTCTGAGATATTCGTCACTTGTTCGTTTTCCGTATCCCAAGCCCATCGGGTAGCATGACCCAAAGGAGGCTCGCCTGTTTCGGTTGGCAGGAATTTGGCTACTTCGGGCAATTCGAGCGGAAGTTTGTCTTCCGGAAGTGCCTGCGGCATTCCGTCTTTGTCATAATAGACAGGAAACGGTTCGCCCCAATACCGTTGTCGGCTGAAAATGGCGTCGCGCAGGCGATAATTGACCTTTACGCGGCCAATATTATTTTCGGTGATATAATCTTTGGCGCGCTGAATGGCTTCGGGAACGGTTAGTCCGTTGAGGATACCTGAGTTCATCATGATGCCTTCCTTCGCATCGTAACTCTCTTCCGATACATCACAACCTTCAATCAGCGGAATAATCGGCAAATCAAAATGTTTGGCGAAAGCATAGTCGCGGCTGTCGTGTGCCGGTACAGCCATGATAGCGCCTGTACCATAACCTGCCAGCACGTAATCTGCAATCCACACGGGAAGCGCTGCGCCACTGAAAGGATTGATGGTATATGAGCCTGAAAAAACACCTGTGATACGCCGGTCGGCTATGCGTTCGCGCTCTGTACGACGCTTGACGGATTCGAGATAGGCATCTACTTCGGCTTTTTGTTCGGGCGTTGTCAGTATGTCCACATATTCGCTTTCAGGCGCAAGCACCATAAAGGTGGCGCCGTAGATGGTGTCGGGGCGGGTGGTGAAAACTCTCACCTCACCCCCGACCCCTCTCCCAAGGAGAGGGGAGGTCTCCTCACCCTCAGCCCCTCTCCTAAAGAGAGGGGAGGTTATTGACTTTATTTGTTCAATTATTCTTTCAATATTTAACAAAACTTCATCATTGGTAAAACGAATTATATTAAATCCTAACTCATTTAAAACTAACTCTCTTTGTTTGTCATATTGTTTTTGTTGTTCATCATTATGATATTCACCATCCACTTCAATAATAAGTTTTTTGTCAATACATACAAAATCTACAATGAATTGGTCTATCAAGTGTTGTCGCCTAAATTTCAGTCCATCTATATTTCTGTTTCTCAAGTTTTGCCATAAAAAATCCTCAGCATTTGTTGGTCGTTTTCGCATTTTCTTTGCATTATCAATATTTGTCCGCCAATCAATCCGATTCGTTGTCCAATATTTTTCCCTCTCCTTTGGAGAGGGGTTAGGGGTGAGGTGAAATATCATTTCGGCTCCTTCGCTGCGGCCTATCCAGTTGCGTTGCGTTTCTTTCAAAGATTCTGTCCAATCGATGGTTTCTAAACCGTCTAACAGGCGTTGGGCATACGCTGATACGCGCAGGCTCCATTGGCGCATTAGCTTTTGTTCGACAGGATAACCGCCGCGTACCGAAAGTCCGTCGCTTACTTCATCGTTGGCTAATACCGTTCCCAGCGCCGGACACCAATTGACCATCATATCAGCTAAATAGGCAATACGATAGTTCATCAACGTCTCCTGTTTTTCCTTTTCACTTTTCACATTCCATTCATCAGCAGTAAATGATAACTCTTCCGTACAAGCCACATCCAAACCCTTCGTACCCTGCCTCTCAAAAATCGAAATCAACTCCGAAATGGGTCTTGCCCCCCCTCTTTCGGATTGGGTTGGGGGGAGGCTTGCACCCCCTCTCTTTTGGAGAGGGGGTTGGGGGGTGAGGCTCACTCCTCCTCTCTCCTGGAGAGGTGGCTGGGGGGTGAGGCTATAATACGAATTAAACATCCGGATAAACGCCCACTGCGTCCATTTGTAATAATCAGCATCGCAGGTACGTACTTCGCGGCTCCAATCATAACAGAAGCCCAACTTATCCATCTGTTCGCGGTATCGTTTGATATTATTTTCGGTCGTAATGGCCGGATGCTGTCCTGTCTGGATGGCATATTGTTCGGCAGGTAATCCGTAAGCGTCGTAACCCATCGGGTGCAGTACATTGAAACCCTGCAACCGTTTGTATCGCGAATAGATATCGGAAGCGATATACCCTAACGGATGACCGACATGTAGCCCGGCTCCCGACGGATAAGGAAACATATCCAATACATAATATTTAGGCTTTGCATCATCTTCCTTTACCTGATAAACCTGATTTTTTTGCCAGTACGCCTGCCATTTGTTTTCGATTTCTCTAAATGCGTATTCCATAACTTTTAAACACCCAACTTGTTAAATTCTTAAATTGGCTGCAAAGATACGAAATCAATTGAGAATGGACAATGGACAATGGACAATTGAGAATTGAAACCTCCCCCTGCCCCCTCCAAAGTGGGATAAGAACGGAAGCAATTGTGAATGGAGAAAGGAAAAGCACAACATGAAAAAAATAAATTTTTAATTTTTAATTATTAATTTTTAATTATTTCGTAATATTGCACTGTCATAACACTCATTCATAAAAAAATGAAAAAATTTTTCAAAATTCTGTTCCGTTGCGTTTTGGTTCTTGCAGGCATCGTTTTACTTGCTATTGCGGGGTTGTATATTACCGGAAACGGGTATATCATTCCGGCTGTCAAGTCTACTTATCTGAGGGGGTATACAACGGCTCATATCGACGACCATACGGATTTTAAAAATCAGATAATCAGGACAGGAACGCCTCAACACTGGCCGCGACACGCAATGTATAACCGGATACAGTTGACGGATACGCTCCGGAAAGAATTGGAGAATTTCCGGTCGATTGGCTTTGCCTTTTTTAAAGACGGGAAAATGATGTACGAGGAATATTGGGACGGGTATTCCGACCAAAGCCTGACTAATTCGTTTTCAATGGCCAAAACGGTCACTACCATGCTACTCGGAAAGGCAATCGAACAAGGCTACATTAAAAGCCTCGACCAGCCTATCACGGATTTTCTGCCTGAATTTCTCAACGATCCGAATGGCAAACTGTGTACGATAGGCAATTTATCGTCCATGCGTTCGGGATTTGACTGGACGGAAGATTATAAATCGCCTTTTAATCCCACTACCGAAGCCTATTATGGCAATGATATCGAACGGATGTTGCTGAAAAGAAAGTTCATTGAACGGCCGGGAGGTCATTTCAGGTATTGCTCGGCCGATACACAGTTGCTGGCTATCATGCTGAAACGGGCTACCGGACGTAGTCTGGCTGATTATTTGACGGAAGAATTCTGGAAACCTTTGGGCATGGAAAACGACGCGTTGTGGTCGCTCAGCAAAGGATTGGAAAAGTCGTTTTGCTGTATCAACAGCAATGTCCGCGATTTTGCTAAACTGGGGCAGTTGTTGCTTCAAAAAGGAAACTGGAACGGGCGGCAGTTGTTAGATACTGCATTTGTAGATCAAATGCTTACGGTCGACGCTCCGGCTTTCAGAACCGGCGAACCGCGCAAATACGGCTATTCGCTTTGGATTGACGATATCCATCAACCTGCCTTCTACGCTTTCTTGGGTCATCTCGGACAGCGGATTATCATTGTACCTGAAGAAAATTTAGTCATCGTAAGGTTAGGCAAAGAAGCCGACCAAAGACCTTTGGGCAGAGGTCATTTAGATACCGATACCTACTATTTTGTTGATGAAGTAATTAAAATTATAAAAACGTTATGAAACAGTTTATTATTTTTCTATTTATGCTGGTTGGCATCTCGCTGACAGCACAAAACACGCCTGTTCGATTCGTAGATGTTCCTGCCGAACAGAAAGTAAACATCTTGCTCAACAATTCCCCTTTTACTGCACTTCTGTATGCAGATTCGCTGAAAAAACATGTGCTTTATCCCATTTACACGGCTTCGGGCAAAACCATCACACGCGGCTTTCCAATCAACCCTGAACCGGGCGAGCAAACCGATCATCCCCATCAGATTGGTTCATGGTTTAACTTCGGCGATGTCGAAGGGTTGGATTTTTGGAATAACTCGACTGCCATCCGTGAATCCGAACGGTGTAAATACGGAACCATCCGCTATAAAGGTATCGTTGAAAGAGATGAAGCCGCCGGCAGGTTGGTAGTTCGATCAGAATGGGTCGATTGCAATAACGCGGTTTTGTTGGATGAAATCACCACTTTCACTTTTACCGGACGGGCACAATATAGAATCATCACCCGAAAAAGCGTCCTTACCGCTGTGAATCGCGACATCCTCTTTACCGAAAACAAAGAAGGTATGTTTGGCCTTCGTATAGACAAAAATCTGGAAGAAACAGGCACAGGAATATATACAAATATGTCAGGCAATAAAGGGGGCGATGTCTGGGGTAAAAGGTCGCCCTGGGTTGCCCTGTCGGGGAAAAAGGAAGGCGAAGATATCTCGGTTGTCATCATCGACCATCCGCAAAACGTCAACTATCCGGGTTGGTCGCATGCCAGAGGATATGGACTGTTTGCAACGAACAATCTGGGCGGCAGAGAGTTTGACAAAACAACCAACGAAGTAAAAGTCACCCTGAAAAAAGGTGAAAGCCTTACCTTCCAATACAAACTCGTAATCAAAAACGGCAGTGTCATCAACGAAAAAGAAATAACGGATGAGATGATTTTTTAATATTCATCCTGTTTTAATCCTGTATGCAATAAATTAATGGAGACGCGGCACGCCACGTCTCTACAATATGCGGACGAGATGCCATCTTAAACCCCTTCCCGTCTTACTCCTTTCTCTCTTCTGTACGCAAAATAAAACACCTGAGGAAGCACAGTAAACGATAGTATCATACAGATAATAATACCGCCTACAATCATGATTGCCAATGGCTTCTGTACTTCCGAGCCCATTCCCGACGACAGGGCGGCGGGCAACAGACCCATCGAACCCATCAGGGCAACCATCAGAATGGGGCGTAAGCGTTCGCGTACGGCTTCGTCGATTCCCTGACGCAGGTTATGCGATTCCCGCATTCGGGTCTTCATCAGGGAGATCAGCAGGATGCTGTTGATAGACGTTACGCCGAAAAGGATGATAAACCCGACGCCTGCCGAGATACCGAATACAGTCCCTGTGACCCAAAGCGAAACAAAGCCGCCAATCAAAGCGTAAGGTATGGTACTTGCGGCAATCAGCGTATCTTTTACCGTACCGAAATTGAGGTACAACAAAAACAGGATCAGGCAGATTACGGCAGGGACAATAACCAATAAACGTGCTGTGGCGCGTTGCTGGCTTTCAAATTCGCCTGCCCAGACGATTTTGTTGCCGCTCTGTATTTTTACGTTTTCCGAAACCCGTTTTTGCGCTTCGGCAATGGTCGAACCCAGGTCGCGGTCGCGGATACTGAACCCGACGCCAACATACCGGCTGCTGCCTTCGCGGTAAACAAAGGTAGGCCCCGTAATGAAAAATATATCGGCGATCTCTTTCAGGGGAACATATTTGCCGTCCATAGAAGGAATCAGGATATTGCCTATTTTGTCTTCGTCGTCGCGGTATTCTTTTTGGAAACGCAACAGCACGTCGAAAATCCGTTCGCCTTCGTAAAATTTGGTAGCGGCTTTTCCGCCGATAGCCATTTCGATAACGGCTTGTGCGTCGGCCATTGACACGGCATAACGTGCCATACGCGATTCTTCGAGTTTGATTTGCAGTTCGGGCAGTCCGATGCTACGGAAAACATTTACTTCTTCGACGCCCCGCACATTTTTGATGGCGGCGGCGGTTTGGTCGGCCAATTTTTCTAATTGAACCAAATCGTCGCCGAATATTTTGATGACCAACGAACTTTTTACGCCTGCCACATATTCTTCCACATTATCCTGTATGGGTTGGCTGAAACCGAAGATAATACCGGGGTAAATGTCCAACGTCTGTTCCATTTCCTTGATAAGCATATCTTTTTTGACAGCGCGTTTCCACTGTTTTTCGTTTTTGAGTTGCACGTGAAATTCGATATTGAAAAAGCCGGTAGGGTCGGTTCCATCGTTCGGGCGACCTGTTTGGGTTAAGATAAATTCCACCTCGTCGAAAGTTTGCAGTTTCTGTTTCATTTCTTTGGTAATGCGAACCGACTCGTCCAAATGCACGCTGTTGGGCAGTGTGGCGCGAATATAAATCGCTCCTTCGTTCATTTGAGGAATAAACTCGGTACCCCAAAAGTAAAACCGCACTACGCAAACTGCCAACAATACACAAAAACTGATAATAACGCCTTTGCGGTAGCGGGTGGCCACCTGATATGTTTTATATAATGATTGTATGAAAAAACGGCTTATGAGCGTAGTTTTTTCCTTAAACGGTTTGTTGAGCAGCAGTTTGCACATCACAGGTACATACGTCAGCGATAAAATCAGCGAACCCAGCAAGGCATAACCCAACGTAAAAGCGAGAGGCGAAAACATTTTGCCCTCTACTTTTTGGAACGAAAAAATGGGAAACAGCGCTACCATCAAAATGATTTGTGCAAAGAAAATAGACGACGCCACGCTTCCCGCACTGTTTTTGATA
>Ga0082212_10001442_pt1 | contig 35058 bp, 30 predicted proteins | sample TergutNt197P3_FD_71548 | JGI IMG/M metagenome (GOLD analysis project Ga0082212, IMG submission 71548) | Neocapritermes taracua P3 segment gut microbial communities from Petit-Saut dam, French Guiana - Nt197 P3 | ecosystem: Host-associated > Arthropoda: Insects > Digestive system > Gut ... | reverse complement strand
CCAGACGGAAAAGGTACCTGCCCGCTGCGTGGGAAAGTTCAGCTTAAACGATAAGTCCTGGTAGAGCATCGCCCCCGCATCGCCCACAAGGTCGGGCATCAGGTTATACATCAGCCCCATGGACGAATAGCGGTAATTAAACAAATACGACGCCTGTTTCCCTTTTGCGAATGGTCCTTCGGAAGCAAACTCAACGCCCAGCGTACCGATTTGCGCCGTATGTTCGTATTTATGGCTGTTGCCGCTACGCAGTTGCATATCGAACACGCCGGAAAGCGCATTGCCGTACTCCGCCGGAAAAGCGCCGGTAAAAAAGTCGGAATTGCCAAGCGCCTGCGAACTCAATGCTGTAATGATACCTCCGCCGATGCCTGTGATATCGGAAAAATGCGAAGGATTAACGGCTTCTATGCCCTCTAACCGCCATTGCAGAAACAGCGGCGAATTGCCGCGTATGGCGATGCCGTTGCTGCTCATACCTCCCGAAACGCCTGCAAAAGCCGTGACTAAACGGGCAGGGTCGTCAAACGCGCCGGCATAACGGCTCGATTCTTCCACACTCAGCATCCGTGCGCCCGCCAATGCCATTGTATTCAACGGTTTTTCCTTGTTTATTTTCGGACGAACCGTTACCTCGTCCAGCATCTGAATATCTTCCCGCATGGTAATTTCCAGCAGTGCTTCCTTACCGGAACTAATCATTATTTCACGTGAAACAACCGGTTCGTATCCGATATAACTGCTTTGAATGTCGTAACGTCCTATCGGCAGGTTGGTTAACCTGAATTGACCCGTCGAATCGGTAACCGTCCCGATGAGAGGATTAGAATTGACTACTATTACCGTCACATTGGGAATAGTCTGTCCGGAAGCGCCGTCGGTCACAATGCCCCGAATGTTTCCCGCTGGTTGCGCTGTCAGTAATAAAGGGTAAATACTTATTACCCATCCAATCATCCATAAAATACTTTTGTATTGCATAAGTGTTACAATTTAATAAGAATACATTCATCAGGAGACAAAAGTACCGCAAACCTTGTCGCTTGAAAAGATTTATCGACAAAAGCCATTATAAAATCGACGAAAGTAAAGGGGTGGTAGATTAACTCTTTTGCATGCTGAACAACTCTTTGGTTCGATAGTCGTTCCATGACGGACGCTGATAGACGTGCAGATCAAAATATTCCACGCTCGCCAGGATATGGTCGAAGACATCGGATTGAATGTTCTCATAAGCAATCCACTCGGCAGTGTTGGTGAAAACGTATATTTCTATCGGTATGCCCATATCGGTGGGCTGTAACTGTCGCACTAAGAAGGTGGACGATTCATGGTCGATATGGGGATGATTTTTAAGGTAGTGAACGATATAAGCCCTGAAAATGCCTAAGTTAGTCTGATGACGTCCGTTTAACGCTATACTGTCATCAACAAAATTTTCTGAATTGTATGCTTCTATCTCCTTATCCTTTTGGTCTAAATAATCTTTAATAGACTGTATCCTGTGTAAATTTTCCACCAGCTCCCTGTCGACGAACTTTACACTTGTCATATCTATGTAAACGCATCTTTTGATACGCCTTCTACCCGATTCGGACATGGCGCGCCAGTTTTTTACGGAATTGGTAACCAGCGCGTAAGTAGGAATGGTTGTCACCGTATTGTCCCAGTTCCTGACCCTCACGGTAACAAGTGAAATGTCGATAACAGCGCCGTCAGCGCCATACTGGGGCATTTCAATCCAGTCGCCGAGCAGTACCATCCTGTTCGTAGCTAACTGAATACTGCTGACGAAACCTAAAATCGTATCTTTAAAAACCAGTAACATAATAGCCGACGCAGTACCTATTGCCGTCAATATGACTTTTGTATGTATGTCAAATAAAATGGAAATGATAATGATAACGCCGATGATGGTAACTACGATCCTTATGGCCTGTACCAGACTTTTTATAGATCGCCCTTCTTTATAACTTTTTGAGTAAACTTTATTCCAAACATTCAATAAGGAATGAACGATACCGATGAAAATTACTACATAGAAAGTCTCTAAGCACCTGTTGATAAAAATCAAAGGCAATTCATGCGTTTGGATGATTGTTTTTAACCCTTTATCAATCATGATGACCGGTATCAGAGAAGCCAATTTATGAAATATCTTACTGTCAAATAACTCATCATCAAACGTATTCGAAGTTTTTCGAATAAACCTGCATACGATTTTTTTCACTACAAGCAAAGCAATAAAATAGGCGATGAAACTTACAATAATCAAGAATAGCAAACTGATCCATGCAATGCTGTTATTAATTTCGGCTTCGTTGAAATTCAATAAAACCAACCATTTTCCAAGTATTTCTTCGTACATAATTTTTATATTTCAGGACACAAAAGTAACATTTTTATTGCAATTCGGAATAAAGCGATAAATTTTACTGCAAATTCAAAAAAAATGGTTTACTTTGCAAAACAAAAAATTAATCATTAACCGTAATTTATATGTATTTGTTAGGGTACGATTTAGGAAGTTCATCGGTAAAAGCCAGTCTTGTAGATTCGAAAACAGGCGAAGTGTTGGCTGCCGAGTTCTTCCCGAAAAAAGAAATGGAGATTAAAGCCGTTAAGACGGGATGGGCGGAACAGAACCCTGAAATGTGGTGGGATAACCTGAAACAGGCGACTAATGCGGTCGTTTCGGTATCCGGTATAAATCCCAAAGAGATTGCTGCAATTGGTATTTCGTATCAGATGCACGGACTTGTTTTGGTAGACGAAGCCTTGAAAGCCATACGCGACGCCATTATCTGGTGCGATAGCCGCGCCGTTCCGTATGGAGAAAAGGCGTTCAAGGAGGCTGGCAGTGAACAGTGTCTGACACATCTGCTAAATGCTCCCGGTAACTTTACCTTGTCTAAACTTGCATGGGTGAAGGAAAACGAACCGGAGAACTATGCGAAGATAAAGTATTATCTGTTACCGGGCGATTACATCGCGTTGCGGATGACAGGTAAGCCCTGCACGACGGTATCCGGGCTTTCGGAAGGCATGGCTTGGGATTTCAAAGAAAATGCTCCGGCAACTTTCCTGTATGATTATTTCGGTTTCGACATGAAAATGATACCTGAAATAGTCCCGGTTTTCGGCATGCAGGGTACGGTTACAACGGCTATTGCCGAAGAACTGGGATTGGCGGTGGGTATTCCTGTAACCTATCGTGCAGGCGACCAGCCCAATAACGCACTTTCGCTGAATGTGCTTAACCCCGGTGAAGTGGCGGCGACAGCGGGGACGTCGGGTGTGGTGTACGGCGTCAATGATGATGCCGGATACGATCTGCTATCACGTGTCAACTCGTTTGCGCATGTGAATCATACACCGGAGCAGACACGGGTCGGCGTGCTGCTTTGTATCAATGGAGCAGGAATCCTGAATTCCTGGATCAGGAATAATGTAGCGCCGGAAGGTATCGCATATGCAGAAATGAACGTTCTGGCACAGGACATCCCCATAGGAAGCGGAGGCATCAGTATCATTCCTTTTGGTAATGGGGCAGAGCGCGTATTGTCGAACAACGAACCGGGCTGCTCGATCCACGGAATTAATTTTCCGCTACATGGACAGGCGCACCTGATACGGGCTGCGCAGGAAGGAATCGCTTTTTCGTTCAAATACGGGATGGATATTATGAATGGCATGGGTATCGAGACAAAGACGATTCGCGCCGGACATGCCAACATGTTCCTAAGCCCGATCTTCCGACAGACCTTGTCGAACATTACCGGCGCGACGATTGAACTGTACAATACCGACGGCTCGATAGGCGCAGCACGCGGCGCAGGTATCGGCGTCGGCGTCTATAAAAATGCTGAAGAAGCGTTCCGGATGTTGAAGATCGTCCTCAAGATTACGCCGGAAAAGGAAAACGAAAAAGTTAGCCGGGAAGCCTACGGGCGATGGCTTCTTAAATTGAAAAATATTAATTAAAATGAAATAATTATGAGTACCAAAACTTATTTCCCGACAGTGGGACAAATCAAATTTGAAGGTAAAGAGAGTAAGAATCCGTTGGCTTTTCGTTATTATGATCCGGAAAAGGTTGTTTACGGAAAAAAGATGAAAGACTGGTTTAAGTTTTCTATGTGCTGGTGGCATACGCTATGCGCAGAAGGAGGCGATCCTTTCGGCCCCGGTACGAAAATTTTTCCCTGGACGGAGGGCGGCGTTACGGCGCTCGACATTGCAAAACAGCGGATGGATGCAGGGTTCGAGATTATGCAGAAAACAGGTATCGGATATTATTGTTTCCATGATATCGACCTGATAGCCGAAGGCGATTCAATCGATGAATACGAGGCGAACCTGAAAGCCATCGTAGCATACGCGAAGCAAAAACAGGAGGAGACAGGTATCAGGTTGTTATGGGGTACAGCCAATATATTCAGCCACAAACGTTACATGAACGGCGCGGCAACAAACCCCAACTTCGATGTGGCAGCACGCGCTGCCGTTCAACTTAAGAACGCAATCGATGCAACCATTGCGTTAGGCGGTGAGAACTATGTGTTCTGGGGCGGACGTGAAGGCTATTCCTCCCTGTTGAACACCGAAATGAAACGCGAAAAAGACCACTTAGCCATGATGCTTTCCAAAGCACGCGATTATGCGCGTTCCAAAGGCTTCAAAGGTACGTTCCTGATTGAGCCGAAACCCATGGAGCCAACCAAACACCAGTATGATGTCGACGCTGAAACGGTTATCGGTTTCCTTCGCGCCTACGGATTGGACAAAGATTTCAAATTGAACATCGAAGTGAACCATGCGACGCTTGCCGGTCATACCTTCGAACATGAGTTACAGTGTGCCGCCGACGCCGGTTTGTTGGGCTCGATCGACGCCAACCGCGGCGATTATCAAAACGGATGGGATACCGACCAATTCCCGATTGACCTGTATGAACTGACACAGGCTATGCTTGTCATCCTGAAGAACGGCGGTTTGCACAGTGGCGGCACGAATTTCGATGCGAAAACGCGTCGTAACTCCACGGACCCGGAAGATATCTTCATCGCTCACATCGCAGGTATGGATGCTTTCGCACGTGCGCTGGAAATTGCGGCTGATATTCTTGAAAAATCTCCTATCCCGCAAATGGTACGCGAACGTTACGCTTCGTACGACGACGGAAAAGGTAAAGCGTTTGAAGAGGGGAAACTGTCGCTGGAGGAGTTGGCGGATTATGCACGACAACAGGGCGAACCGGTACAGATCAGCGGGAAGCAGGAATTGTACGAGGCAATCGTTAATATGTATATTTAGGATGAGTAAATCATATAATATTTCTTATATTGTAGGGATAACACTGGTAGCGACGCTGGGAGGGTTGCTTTTCGGATATGATACTGCCGTTATTTCGGGAGCGGAAAAATCAATCCAGGCATACTTGATACAGCCACTCGGATTAGGGACTTTTGCACACGGTGCAACCGTCTCAAGCGCATTGATCGGCTGTATCATCGGAGGTATGATTTCGGGTTTGCTGTCGAACCGGCTGGGACGTAAACGGTCGCTTTTACTGGCGGGTTTTTTATTTTTTACATCCGCCTTAGGCTCGGCTTATCCTGAATTTCTTTTCTTCACGAAAGACGAACCGACCATGGGTTTGCTGTTTATGTTTAATTTCTACCGTATATGGGGTGGGATAGGCGTAGGACTTGCATCGGCTGTGTGTCCGACTTACATCGGCGAGATTGCTCCCGCAACGATTCGCGGCCGTTTGGTGTCGTGTAATCAGTTTGCCATCATTTTTGGTATGCTCGTCGTATATTTTGTCAACTGGGGTATTGCAAACGGACATACCATTGCCTGGATCAACGATATCGGCTGGCGTTACATGTTCGGATCGGAAGCGCTGCCGGCAGGGTTGTTCTGTTTCCTGCTGTTTTTTGTCCCTGAAACACCGCGTTATCTGGCTTTGATCCGACAGGAGAACAAAGCATTGTCTGTTCTGGAAAAAATCAATGTCACCAAAGAACGTGCGCAGACTATTCTGAACGAGATAACTGCCACAGTTTCAGAAGCGGTAAAAGCAAAAATTTTCTCGTTTGGCTTCAAGGTCATTGTCACAGGCGTTTTGCTTTCTGTTTTTCAGCAGATTTCCGGTATCAATGTCGTGTTATACTTTGCACCCCGTATATTTGAGAGCATGAATATCGCCGCAGCCCGCGATGCCTCCCTGTTTCAGACGGTCATCATGGGATTTGTGAACGTGGTGTTTACGGTGGTCGCGATTGTAACAGTCGATAAATGGGGACGCAAACCGTTATTGATTACCGGTTCAATCGGGATGGCTGTGGGCATGTTTGCCATTGCTATCCTGTCGTATTATGACATCATCAGCATGTTAACGCTTGTATTTATCATCGTTTACTCGGCGTCGTTCATGATGTCGTGGGGACCGATCTGCTGGGTTTACATTTCGGAACTGTTCCCGAACAAGATACGTGGGCAGGCTGTCGCTACTGCCGTTGCTTTTCAATGGGCTGCCAACTTCCTTATTTCGTCGACATTTCCAAGATTGATGGATTTCAGCGGCGCCTTTGCTTACGGATTATACGGAACAATGGCTATCGTTTCAGCGCTATTCGTGTGGAAGATGGTACCCGAAACAAAAGGCAAATCGCTGGAAGCAATCGAAAAAATCTGGAAAAAATAGTTCTTGATAGTGATTGCATGAAAAAGGGAGCAACGCTCCCTTTTTCATGCAATCACCGTATTCAATATAAGTTTAAATAATGACTAAAATACTCCATTTTTGAAAATATATTTATTTATATATACGATATTTGAAAATATTATCGTATCTTTACGGTTTCAAATCTAATATATAATAATTCAGTATGGAAAATGATTGGTATGATTTTTTTATTGAGTCGCTTCACAAAAAATACCCTAAAAAAGCGCAATTAACTCAAGAATTGGTTGATTTATTGTACATTGAACGCGAAGCGGTGTACAGAAGGTTGCGAAAGGATGTTTTATTCCCAATCCATGAAATCGTAAAGATTGCATCCGAATGGAATATCTCCCTTGATGAGATTATTGGTATTTCTTCGGGACAAATACCTTTTCAGATGAGAAAGATGAACTATATTGATCCATCAAAGGATGAATTGATTTTTTTACGACAAGTTATTCATTCAATCGGTCAGCTTAAAAATTACCCGGATACGGAGTTTATGGATATCTGTAACAAGTTACCCCGTCAATTGGTTGCAGGTTATGATTATTTGAATCAATTCTATCTGTTCAAATGGATTTATCAATATGGACTTGAAAAAGAGATTATCCCATATTCACAGGCAGTTATTTCACCGGAGAAAGCTCAATTAACCAAAGATTATTATAAGGCAATCAAACAAGTGCCGAATACGAATTTCATTTGGGATCGTATGCTTTTCGATAACCTGGTCTCCGATCTTCAGTATTTTTATTCCATCCGGATGATTACCGACGGGGAGAAAGAACTCATCAAGAAAGATTTATACGATTTGCTGGATTACATGCAAGAAGTTGCGAACAAAGGCTGTTATCCCGAAACGCATAATAAAGTAAATTTTTATATTTCTCTACTCAATATTGATACGAATTACAGTTATACCTTTTCGCCTGAAGCCAATATTTGCTTCGTTCATGTATTTGAAAAATATGAGATATATACGTTCAATCAGGAAATGGTAACCAATTTCAAGGTATGGATGCAGTTGAAGAAACGTTCATCCATGCAAATCTCGGAAGTGGACGAGCGTAACCGGATTGAATATTTTTTCAGACAACGCCAGCTGGTAGATAGTTTGTAAAATATTATAATAAGAGCATGTTTAAAAAAGAGATTTTTATTCAACGCAGAGAACAACTAAAGAAAACGCTTGGATCCGGGATTTGTCTTTTTCTCGGAAATGACGAGTGTGGAATGAATTACAAAGACAACGCATATGATTTTCGTCAGGATTCCACATTCCTGTATTATTTTGGATTACCATATGCCGGATTGAACGCAGTTATCAATATTGATGAAGATGAAACCCTGATTTTCGGCGACGAGATTTCGATCGACCATATCGTGTGGATGGGTGCACAACCGACGCTGAAAGAGAAAAGCGAAAGGGTAGGGGTGCAAAAGGTTTTACCTTCCACACAACTGCCGATTTATCTTCAAAATGCTGCAGTCATAGGACAACATGTTCGTTTTTTGCCTGCTTACCGGGCTGAACATGAACTGAAACTGATGGAATGGCTATCGTTGCCTATCCCGCAACAAATGCCTTCTGTCGATTTTATTAAAGCGGTCGTCAACATGCGGAATTATAAAACGGAAGAAGAGATTACCGAAATAGAAAAGGCGTGCCTGATAACTGCCGATATGCACATAGCGGCAATGAAAGCAGTCAGGGTCGAAATGAAGGAATATGAAATCGTCGCTAAAATTAACGAAGTGGCGTTGGCTGCCGGCGGACGGCTGTCGTTCCCGATTATTGCAACTGTAAACGGGCAGATTTTACATAATCATTACCATGAAAATACAATTAGGGAGGGCGATATGTTCCTGGTTGACGCAGGCGCCGAAACAGGGATGGGCTATTGCGGCGATATGTCGTCCACCGTACCTGCCGGCGCTAAGTTTACTTCCAGACAAAAAGACGTTTATGATATTCAGGTCGCTTCGCATATGGCAGCGGTCGAAGCATTGCGTCCCGGCGTTTATTTCAGGGATGTTTACGACTTATCAGCCAAAATAATTTGTGAAGGCATGAAATCGCTCGGTTTGATGAAAGGAGATATGGATGAAGCGGTACAAATAGGCGCACATGCCATGTTTTTTCCTTGCGGACTGGGTCACATGATGGGATTGGATGTGCATGACATGGAAAATCTGGGTGAAGTATGGGTTGGTTACGACGGTGAACCTAAAAGTACGCAGTTCGGACGCAAGTCGTTGCGATTGGCACGTAAATTGGAACCGGGGTTTGTGCTGACAATCGAACCGGGCATCTATTTTATCCCCGAACTGATCGACTTATGGAAAGCTGACAGGAAGTTTGCTGATTTCATCAATTATGAACAATTGGAAAGCTACAGGGAATTTGGTGGCATACGTAATGAGGAAGACTACCTGATTACCCAAACCGGGGCGCGCCTTTTAGGTAAAAAAATTCCCCTGACAACCGACGAGGTTGAAGCGATTAGATAAGAAATAAAAAAACATGTTTATTTTTTATTTCTTATCTTTTTCATGTACATTTGCACACAAAATTTCAGGATATGAGAAAGGAAATATCACAGTTGGCGCGAGATAACATACGGAAGTTAAAACCGTATTCCTGTGCACGTTACGAGTTTAAAGGGGAGGCATCGGTTTACCTTGATGCAAATGAAAACCCATTAAACGAACCGTATTGTCGGTATCCTGATCCCTTACAGGATAAATTGAAAGGTAAAATCGCTGAGATCAAACATATCCGTCCTTCTCAAATCATGCTTGGCGTGGGTAGCGACGAACCGATAGACTTGATTATCCGTATTTTCTGCGAACCGAAAGAAGATAATATCGCGGCAATCGACCCTACCTATAACATGTATAAGGTATGCGCGGATATAAATAATGTGGAATACCGTCCTGTGTTGCTTAATGATGATTTTTCGCTTGATGCGGAACGTCTGTTACAATCGGTCGACGATCACACCAAAATTGTCTTTCTCTGTTCGCCGAACAACCCTTCGGGCAATGCGCTAACTCGTGAAGAGGTCAAAAAGATATTGAGCGCTTTTGGAGGTATAACCGTGATTGATGAAGCCTATATTGATTTTTCTACCCATCCGTCGTGGTTGTCGGAGTTGGATACCTATCCGAACCTGATTGTCCTGCAGACATTCTCCAAAGCATGGGGGCTTGCTTCACTGAGGTGCGGGATGGCTTTTGCTTCGGAAGAAATCATAGACTACATCAACAAAGTGAAATACCCGTACAATATCAATTATCTGACTCAAAATTTCGTGAAATGGAATTTGGAAAAGGAAGAACGCAAAAATGTATGGGTTCAGCAATTACTCGAACAACGTGCAATACTGTTAAAAAAACTTGCAAAAATCCCATTTATTGAAAAAATTTTCCCGTCGGACGCCAATTTTATTTTAGTGAGAGTACCTGATCCGGAAAGTATCTATGATAAACTGGTAGAGAAAGGGATTATTATCAGGAAACGAAATAACCTGTCTTTATGCAACGGATGTTTACGCATAACTGTCGGTACAAAAGAAGAAAATAATAAACTCATAAACGAATTGGAAAAAATATAATTTTATGGAAGTAAGTGGAAAAATAGTTGCCGTACAACCTGTTCAATCAGGTGAAGGAAGGAACGGCACATGGAAAAAACAGGAATATGTGATCGAATACGACCAAAATTCGCAATACCCGCGCAGGATGATGTTTAACCTTTGGGGTGATAAAATCGATCAGCATCATATTCAGGAGGGACAATCAATCAGGGTCAGTTTTGATATTGAATGTCGGGAGTATAGCGGTCGCTGGTATAACGACATTCGTGCATGGAAAATCGAAGCCGATGAAGGCAACATAGCGGCGGAGACAGAATCATCACCATTCGTGCAAGCGCCTCAACTGCCAACTTCAACATCTTTTTCGCCGATTGATGAGACAACCGATTTGCCGTTTTGACGTTTTGCCTTCGTATGCAACATAGCGTTTTATTTATTTATCGCGACGGTACGATTGTCAAAGAACCGCCAACACAGATCTGCGACCAGCTCCGATGTTTGGATGTGTTCGATCGACTGGAATTTCTGCCTGGCGTGATCCGTAACTTGTTTTTCATACGAAAAAATCTGGATTTCAAGTTGGTTTTGGTGACTAATCGTGACGGCACGGCTATGCCTGTTGACCGGCAGGAGTTCGACGACCGCGTGCAGCGGAAAATGCTTGAGATTTTTTCCGGCGAAGGGATTATCTTTGATGATATTGCAGGTGATTACGATTTAAAAAACTCTTATGTCATCGGCAATCGTGAATCAGATATGCAATTGGCTGTAAATCTTGGCTGTAAAGGAATCTTAATCGAATCGCCCGAAACCCGCATAAGCAATTTTGACCAACCGGTAAAAGGCTTTTATCCGTTCAATTCTTGGGATCAGGTAACTGAAATGTTATTTGCGGGTGAACGGCAGGCGACCGTTCAACGTACAACAAAAGAAACCGACATCCTTGTCCGTATGAATATTGACGGTAACGGCGTATGCGACATATCGACCGGCATAGGTTTTTTTGATCATCTACTCGAACAAATCGGCAAACATGGCGGATTAGACCTGACAATCAAAGTGAAAGGCGATCTGCATGTCGACGAACATCACACCGTCGAAGATACGGCAATCGCCCTTGGAGAAGCGCTCTACCAGGCATTAGGTAACAAACGGGGTATTGAACGCTACGGCTTCTGTCTGCCGATGGACGATTGCCTATGTTGTGTGACGCTTGATTTCGGCGGACGCGCCTGGCTTGTCTGGGACGCTGTGTTCAAAAGAGAAAAGATTGGCGATCTGCCGACGGAAATGATTTACCATTTTCAAAAATCTTTCAGCGACGCAGCTAAGATGAACCTCAATATCAAAGCCGAAGGTGAAAATGAACATCACAAAGCCGAAAGCATTTTCAAAGCATTGGCAAGAGCCATCAAAGCGGCAGTCCGACGCGATATTTATAAATACGACCTGCCCAGTACAAAAGGGGTGTTATAAAGTTCAGTTGTAAATACTTTTCAACTTTTATCTAACGCTTGTTCCACATCGGCAATCAGGTCGTCCACATCTTCGATACCGACAGAGAAACGAATTAAATCCGGTTGAACGCCTGCGGCTATCAGCTGTTCGTCGGACAACTGCCTGTGCGTATGGCTTGCCGGATGAAGCACGCATGAACGGGCATCGCATACATGGGTGACAATCGCTACCAGCTCCAATGCATCCATGAAACGGATGGAATTGTCGCGTCCACCCTTGATACCAAACGTAAGTACGCCACACGAGCCGTCGGGCAGGTACTTTTGCGCCAGTGTATGGTAATTGTCGTCAGGTAATCCGGGATAATGAACCCATGCCACTTTCGGATGAACACGCAGATATTCTGCCATTTTTTGTGCATTTTCACAGTGACACTTCATGCGCAGATGAAGCGTTTCCAGACCAATATTCGTGAGAAAAGCATTTTGTGGCGATTGGATTGAACCCAAATCACGCATGATCTGCGCAGTTGCTTTTTGTATGTAGGCTAATTTACCAAATTTCTTTGCATAAGTAATGCCATGGTACGATTCATCCGGCATTGTCAATCCGGGAAACATATCGGGATAAGCATCCCAGTCGAAGTTTCCGCTGTCCACAATGGCACCGCCTATTGCCAAGGCATGACCATCCATATATTTTGAGGTAGAGTGGGTGATGATGTCGGCTCCCCATTCAAAAGGACGACAGTTAATAGGGGTAGCAAATGTGTTGTCGACAATCAGCGGCACATGATGTTTGTGAGCCAAACGGGCAAACTTTTCAATATCAAGCACTGCGCCGGCAGGATTGGCAATCGTTTCACCGAAAACAACTTTTGTGTTCGGTCGGAAAACCTTTTCAAGCTCTTCTTCGGGATCGTTCTGGTTTACAAAAGTGACGTCGACACCCATTTTTTTCATCGTTACAGCAAACAGGTTGAATGTACCTCCATAGAGTTCCGAAGCGCTAACGATGTGGTCGCCTGTTTCACAAATGTTAAAAACCGAATAGAAAGAGGCGGCTTGTCCCGATGAAGTAAGCATGGCAGCTACACCACCTTCGAGCTCTGCAATTTTTGCAGCGACATAATCATTTGTAGGATTTTGCAAACGGGTGTAAAAATAGCCGGACTTCTCAAGGTCAAACAGCATCCCCATTTCGTCGCTTGAATCATACTTGAACGTAGTACTTTGATAAACAGGCAATACACGCGTCTCGCCGCTTTTCGGTTTCCAACCGCCCTGAACACATATCGTGTTTCTCTTTTGTTGTTTCATTCTACTCGAATTTTAGTTTAATAAATAATGTACCCTGCTATTGCCGCTAACAGGATGGTTCTGATAATGCCCCATTTGATGAAATAGGAGAGCGCAAAAGTACTAATAAAAATGATAATACTTATATAATCGGTGAAATTCTGCCGGTTCATAAGTAACAGGGAAGCAGCAGCAATCAAGCCGATAGCAGCAGGTTTCATGCCGGATAGCGCTGCTACTACATACCTGTTATTTTTAAAAAGCAGGAAAAAACGACATACTAAAATCATGATAATGATTGATGGCAGGCACACTGCGAATGTTGCGATAACAGCGCCAAGCACAGTCCCGCCGGTAGCCTGATAGCCAATATAGGTTGCGCTGTTTATAGCGATAGGTCCCGGTGTAACCTGCGAAATCGCGACGATATCCGTAAATTCGCTCGCAGTCAGCCAGTGATGCGCTTCCACAACCTCAAATTGTACAAGCGAAAGCATTGCATATCCGCCTCCAAAACCGAACAAGCCGATTTTAAAAAACGTATAAAACAACTCTAAATAAGTCTCTGTCATCATGTTTCCCTCTACTTTCTATTGAAAACAATTCCTCCGGTTGCGGCTATCAATATGACAATGACCGGTGAAATTTTGAATAAAAAAACAGCCAACGCAGCCAATACCGAGATAAGTACATAAATCCATACAAAGTTATTCTTCTGGAGCAGCTTGACGAATGATACGGCTATCAGTGCGACCACAGCCGGACGTAAACCTTTGAAAATACGCGTTATCACTTCATTATCCCGAATGTTGGTGAAGAAGATGGCGATGATAAGAATAGCGACAAAAGAGGGGATAACCGTTCCGAGTACCGTCGTTAAGACACCTTTTATTCCTCGTATCTTGAAACCGATAAAAACTGCCGAGTTAATAGCAATCGGTCCTGGCGCAGCTTGTGCCAAAGCAAGCGCTTCAGCAAATTCCCCGGTGCTGATCCAATGCCTGCGACCGACAATCTCCTGTTCGATCAATGGAATCATCACATAACCGCCGCCAAGCGTGAAAGCGCCAATCTTGAAAAACGACCAAAAAAGTTGCAGATAGAATTTCATTGTCAACATATCACTATTGAGGGCGTAAAATTAGTGTAAGTTGCGTTCAAAGCAAAAAAATACTTGTTTTTTTTGCTTTGAACGCAACTTACACTATCTTTGTATCGTTTTTTCAATGGAAGACAACATGGCTAAGAAACGTACAAAATCCAAGAAACATCATCAAAAAAGTCATTTTTTTGAATCCGTGAAGCAGTATTCGACGAACAAACAGTTTCATTTTATCATTGGAATGTTGGTCTGTTTTTTTACGATATATGTCAGTATTGCTGTCCTGTCCTATTTTTTTACGGGAGCATCCGACCAGAGTATAGTTCAAAATCTTACCATTAATGATGTCCTCTCAAAAAAAGAGGTGGTAGAAAATTGGACAGGCCTGCTTGGCGCGTATCTTGCAGACGTCATCATAAACCGCTGGTTTGGTGTCGCTTCTTTATTTCTTGTTTTCTTTGCAGGTTCGATGGGTGCCAAATGGATGAAGATATGTAAAATGCACCTCTTCAAACGTTTTATTGTCTGTTCATTACTGACAATTTGGGGATCGCTCCTTCTTGCATTTGTTTTTCAATGGATAAGCAATATTTTGTTCTTTTATCCGGGAGGACAACATGGACAAATGATTTGTGACCTGCTTACCGACCATATCGGTTTTGTCGGACTGTTATTGGTTTTATTGGCAGGCTTGATTTTGATTGCTGCTTTAATTAGTAGCCGGACTGTTCCAATTTTACAATCCAAACTGTCTTTTGGAAAAGTTAAAACAGTTCCTGGCGAAAATATTCCGGATGACGATGATCCGGATGATGATATTCCGGACGACGATGATTCGGACGACGATGATTCGGACGGGCAGGAGGAAGAAGAAACTGACAGTAGAATGTACATAAAACCGGAGTTGAACAAAAACCAGCCATCGAAAATTTTAAAAAAAAATGAACCGCCTGTTCCTGATAATGAATTTGTCGTCGAAGTAGCCAAAGGCGACGACGAGCCTTATGAACGAAAGCAACTTGGCGTTTATAATCCACGCCTTGACTTGTCCGGTTATAAATTTCCTGAAATCAGTCTGCTGAAGAAATATGACCTGTCGGAATACCAATTCGATATGGCGGAACAAAACGAAAATCAGAAACGAATTATCAAAACACTGGAAAACTTCCAAATAAATATCGTATCCATCAAAGCAACAGTCGGTCCAACCATCACATTATACGAAGTAGTGCAGGATCCGGGTGTTCGGATTTCAAAAATTCGAAATCTGGAAGATGACATTGCACAAAGCCTGTCAGCTGATGGTATTCGTATCATTGCCCCCATGCCGGGTAAAGGAACGATAGGGTTTGAAGTACCGAATAAAAAACCCCAGATCGTGTCGATTGAATCGGTTATTGCGTCCCGCAAATTCGGTGAATCGACTTATGAATTGCCGATCGTACTGGGGCGTACCATAACAAACGAAGTCTTCATGTTCGACCTGACAACAATGCCCCATCTTTTGGTAGCCGGCGCTACCGGACAGGGTAAATCCGTCGGATTAAATGTGATCATCACTTCCCTGTTATACAAAAAACACCCGTCGGAATTGAAACTGGTGTTGATCGATCCGAAGATGGTGGAGTTTAATATCTATGAGAATATCGAAAGACACTATCTGGCAAAATTGGGCAAACTGGATCATGCAATTATTACGGACTACAACCATGTGATCGATACCCTTAATTCGCTCTGTAAGGAAATGGACAACCGGTATGATTTGTTGAAGATAGCGCATGTACGTAAAATATCCGAATATAACGCAAAGTTTATCAATCGTCAGTTAAATCCCGAGAAAGGACATAAATTCATGCCTTACATCGTTGTGATTATCGACGAGTTCGGCGATCTGATCATGACTGCCGGCAAAGAGATTGAAATGCCTATCATGCGCATCGCACAAAAAGCCCGCGCCGTCGGCATTCATATGATTATTGCAACACAACGTCCTTCTGTCAATATTATTACCGGTACGATCAAAGCAAACTTCCCTGCTCGAATTGCCTTTAAAGTATCACAAATGAACGATTCACGGACAATACTCGATTCGCCGGGTGCAAACAAGTTAGTGGGACGCGGCGACCTGCTGTTTTCGCAAGGTAATGAAATGACGCGCGTACAATGTGCTTTTATCAATACGGACGAAGTGGAAGAAGTTGTAACATTCATCGGTGATCAGACGGGATTTATGACAGCATATGAATTACCTGAAGCATCCGACGATAATCAGGATAATGGAAACGGCGCCATCGATTTATCCAGGCGCGACCAGATGTTCGACGATGTCGCCCGTTATGTTGTCACAAGTCAACAGGGTTCGACATCAAATATACAACGCAGGTTCAATATCGGGTATAACCGTGCCGGAAGGCTGATGGACCAGTTTGAAGAAGCAGGAATAGTCAGCGAGCCGGAAGGAAGTAAAGGCCGTCAAGTACTTATTTCCGACTTGAATTTTTTGGAACATTTATTGAGCCGTTTGCAAAATTGAGAATAACCGGATTCTTTTTTCATCATTCATCATTCTAACAATGAGACGTCTTGCTTTAATTATCTTCAGCATATTAACAATAACAGGAATGTCGGCGCAAACGGTCGACGCCGAAGCCATCCTGAATAAAACATCGCAAACTTATGAAGCATGGGGTGGGGTGTCTGTAAAGTTTACAGCGTACGTTCGCATGGAGATGAACGGCGCCTCCGAGAGTTTCGAAGGCATGATACGGATGAAAAAAAATAAATTCGTATTGGCGACACCCGAAATGATAACCTGGTTCGACGGGACTACACAATGGACTTACATGGAGCGATCCAATGAGGTCAATGTCATTACGCCTTCCGACGACGATTTGCGAATAATGAATCCGATGACCCTGTTGCAGGATTATAAAAAAGATTTCAACGTGATGTATAACGGCGAAAGTACAACCGCCCATGCCAGAATGGCATATGATTTTCACTTTACGCCCAAAAAGAAAAGCGATATTGAAAAGATAGAAGTACAAATTGAAAAGAACGCTTCCCTGCCTGCAAAACTTGTTGTCAGGATGCGTAATCAGGTACTTAGCGTCGTGATCGACGCGATGAAAGCCGACGATTCGTCCGACGGGATTTTTACGTTTTCAAAAGATTTTTATCCAAATGCAGAAATAGTTGATTTAAGATGATAACTAAACAAAACTGGTATGTCCTGTATACCTCGCCACGTTTCGAGAAATGTGTGAAGGAGCGGCTTGAGTGGAATGGGGTAGAGTGTTATCTCCCGCTTCACCGTTGTCCGAGGGTGTGGTCGGACCGCGTCAAGATGGTTGACATGCCCCTGTTCAATTCCTATATTTTTGTCAGATGTAATGCATATGAAGTAATTCCGTTGATTCGTATCAATGGGGTTGCACGTGTTGTCTTTTACGACGGACATCCGGCTATCGTCCGGCAGTCGGAAATTGATGCTATCAAGCAATTTCTCGAAGAAGCCAAAGAAAAAGTGTTATGCTCGGGTGATGAGGTGGAAATCCTGACCGGATCCATGAAGAAAAGATTCGGTAAGATTGTGAAAATCAAGAAAAAATACCTCGTCCTGCACATCGAACAGTTAGCGGCAACCGTCTGTGTCAATACCCAAAACGTCGCCCCGTTGAACAGGCTGATTTAAGTTTGTCAATAATGTACGCATAGCCGTCATTTACTGAAAAGTAAGTGTTCGCAATTCATGCGCGCAACGGGTATGTTAAAAGATTATCACATATCCTGTCTGGGATTATCTCTTGATGACTTATAGCGACGGACTTTCTTCAAACGATTCGCTTGTAGTGGCAGAATAAAAGATTGCCGTCGTCGTCGTGCAGGTGCATGCCGTTTCCTTCGCAATAGCGGAACAACCCGCAATCGGCGCAGCTACCTTTGCGCGCCCACTCGCGGTTGCGAAACGGCTGAAAACGGTTGTTCCAGACGTCCATGAAACTGTCTTTGTAAATATTCCCCTGTTGAAAGTTCGCCCGGATACTCGGACAGGCGGAAATGGAACCGTCGGCCAATACGGACGCGACATTTATTCCGGCATGACACTGGTAAAAATAGTCGCGCACTTCCATCTCGAATTCGCCGAGAAAACCCTCGCATCCGTAACTCAAATGAATACGTTTTTCTTTGCGGGTAGCGACGATAAAATCAAGCACCGATGTGAACTGTTCGTCGGAAAGTTGCAGTTCGGGAATACCCGCCGCCCTGCCAAGCGGGAAAATCGTGAAAATACGCCAATTCTTCACGCCGACAGTAATCAGAAATTCTTTGAAATCGCTCAACAGGTTGAAATTTCTTTGGTTGATGCAAGTGACTACGTCCCAGACGATTTCTTTCTCGTCGGTTAGCATCCGGATGGCGTTCAAGGCCTTGATATAGCTTTGCGGATGCTGCCGAAGCCAGTTGTGCGCCTCCTCAAAACCGTCGAGGCTGACGGTGATGGAATGTAAACCGGCGGCCAGTAACGAGTTCAGCCGCATACGGTTCAATGCCAGACCGTTTGAAACCACTCCCCACGGGAATCCCCGGTTGTACAGTTCCAGGCCGCAGGCTTCCAGGTCATTTCTCAAGATCGCCTCCCCGCCGGTGAAAATAATCATGGTGCGATTCGGATTCACTTGCGGCGTAATCTGATCTATCACTTGAAAAAAATCTTTGGCAGGCATGTCCCGACAACCGGCAACGGCCTTGCAGTCGCTACCGCAGTGACGGCACGACAGGTTGCAACGAAGCGTGCACTCCCAGAAAAGGGTATTCAATTCATGCAAACGCGAATTGTTTTTCCGCATTTTACGGAAAACTTCCAGCGCCGCCCTTTTGCGAAGTGAGAGTTTTTTGTTCATTGATTCTCCTCCGGTTGAATTTCGGTCAGCTCCACATTCATGGTTATGGTAAATTTGCCTCCATACATAAGGTATTTTTTTGAATTATTCAAATTCTGTTTTGCCATAAACAATACATTGTGCGACTTTCCTTTTCGTCTGCCACAACTGCGGTTACCCGATCAGCAAGCCAAAAGGTAAGCAGTTCTTTTTTGTCGGCATATAAGATTTCTGCTATGACGGGAATATGCTCTTTTTTTGCCCTGCATTCGCCTTTTTGTATTTTCCAATAGTTAGCCGGATCAATATCAAAGACTGCCGCCAATTTTCGCGATGGCAGTTGTCGTTCTTCCCGTAAGGTTTTTATTAGATCTTTGAACATTTTGCATGTTTGTTTTTAAAATAGTCCTGACAATTTTCGGCAAAGTTACCACTTTTTCTCACATTATTGATATATACCGGATTAATATTTTTCAGTAAAATCAGCTGAGATTGATACCCGCTTTCCGCGCCTGCGAATGGGTTTTTCCATGCAAAATTCGGTTTATGCAAAAATAATCGTTACCTTTGCGTTCCGAAACGGGCATTTCGGAAATGACGGTTTCGGAAATGACGGTTTAAAAACAAACTATCATATACAGTTATGAAATTTTATAATCGGGAAAAAGAGCTGGCACGGTTGAACGGGATAAGAGATCGCTCTGCCAACAGCGCTCAATTTACAGTGGTAACAGGCCGTCGCCGCATCGGTAAGACACAGTTGCTATTACGTACTGACAGTGATTCGCCAATACTCTATTTTTTTGTGGCGCGCAAGTCGGAAAGGTTTCTTTGTCAGGATTTTCAACAGGAAACAGTGACAAAACTTAACACGCCTGTATTGGGTGAAGTTAGTCATTTCGGGAAACTGTTCGAGTACTTAATGCAACTTTCGGAACACCGCGCTTTTACGCTTATCATCGACGAATTTCAGGAGTTTTTCAGGGTAGCCTCCAGTGTTTACAGCGAGATTCAGCATTACTGGGACATTTACAAGGATAAAAGTAAGATCAATCTTATCGTCTGCGGATCGGTCTATTCGTTGATGCACAGGATTTTTGAGAACGAAAAAGAACCGCTCTTTGGCAGGGCGACGGCGTTAATGAGCGTCAAACCGTTTGAAATTGATATATTTAAAGAGATTCTTGCCGACCATAATCCAAATTACATGCCGGAAGATTTACTTGCCCTTTATGCTTTCACCGGCGGAGTTCCAAAATATGTGCAACAACTTATGGACGGCGGAGCAACCACTTACAATCAGATGCTTGACTTTATGATTCAAGCGGATTCCACATTTTTGACAGAGGGCAAAAATATGCTGTTAGAGGAATTCGGATCAGAATATTCCACCTATTTCACCATACTGTCGGCTATTGCGCGCGGCGAAAACACAAGGGCACAAATCGAGGCAACGGTTAATCGCGAGATTGGAGGCTATCTGACGAAATTAGAACGGGATTATGGACTGATAACAAAAAAAATGCCGATATTTTCAAAGGTTGAAACAAAGAATGTCAGGTATTCGCTTGACGATAATTTTCTGGCTTTCTGGTTTCGATTCATCTATAAATATGGTCACATTCTGGAAGTAGGCAACTATGACGGTTTACGAAATATCATTGATCGCGATTACAAAACCTTTAGCGGTAAGATGCTCGAAAAATATTTCCGTTCAAAAATCATCCAAACGCAAAATATAACGCAAGTCGGCAGTTATTGGGACAGAAAAGGAGAGAATGAAATAGATTTGGTTGCGGTTAACGAACTCGACAAACAAGCCCAAATTATCGAAGTGAAACGGAATGTAAACAAAATCGACCTGGATACACTGAAAAGTAAGTGTTCACAATTCATGCGCGCAACGGGTATGTTAAAAGATTATCACATATCCTGTCTGGGATTATCTCTTGATGACTTATAGCCGACGGACTTTCTTCAAACGATTCGCTTGTAGTGGCAGAATAACTGTCTTTGTAAATATTCCCCTGATTAGAAATCTTTAAAATCGCTCATTCAGTTGAATTTCGGTAAGCTCCACATTCATGGTTATGGTAAATTTGCCAATATTCTATTGTGTTATGAAATGACGTTTATTAAAAATAAGCCGGTAACTTACCGGTTGGTAACTTACCGGTTGGTAAGTTTTTAAATTATGATTATCTTTGTGACCAAAAATGACCAAAAAATGATAAGATAATGATGGAAAATCCTTTTTATTTCGGGCGGATGGTTGCAGGAAACGCATTTGCCAACAGAGAAAAAGAGACCCGACGGATGGTTTCCAATTTCAATAACGGAATCAATACCATTCTGATTTCACCACGCCGCTGGGGAAAGTCGTCGCTGGTAAAAAAGGCAGGCGAGACGATAAAAAGCAAAAACATCCGAATCGTGTATTTGGACGCCTTTTCGCTGAGGAGCGAACCGGATTTCTATACCGCATTCGCTAAATCCACACTGGTGGCAACTTCGTCGCACTGGGAAGAGCGGTTATCAAACCTTAAAGACTTTCTCAGACAAATTACGCCCAAGATCAATATTGGCATTGACCCGGAACGCGATTTTTCAATCGGTTTCGACTGGGATGAATTGCAGAAAAATGCAACCGAAATACTGGATTTGCCCGAAAAAATCGCAAAAGCCAAAGGCTTCAGGGTGGTGGTTTGCATAGATGAATTTCAGAACATCGCTACCTTTAGCAATTCGCTTGCTTTCCAAAAATTGCTGCGAAGTGTGTGGCAAAAGCACGAAGCCGCCTGTTATTGCATCTATGGAAGCAAATTCCACATGATGCAGGAATTATTCGAGCGACAATCCATGCCTTTTTACAGGTTCGGCGATTTAATCCATTTAGGGAAAATTCATGAACAGGCATGGCAACTTTTCATCAGAGAACGATTTGAAAACACCGGAAAACTTATTGACGAAGCTATTATCTCACAGATTATCAGGGATACGGACAAACACTCCTACTATGTGCAACAACTTTCATACCTGATTTGGGAAAAGACCGAAAAGACTGTCAACAATGTAATTTACGATGCAGCATTGGACGACATGCTGGCGCAAAATGCAATGTTATATCAGCGCGATACCGAAAACATGTCGGTTACGCAATTGAATTTCCTCAAAGCGGTAACGTCGGGAGAAAGAAAAAACCTGACTTCCGCCGATACCTTGAAAAAGTACCGGCTTGGAACATCGGCGAACGTGATAAAAATAAAAAAGTATTTGCTTAACGCAGAAATCATTGATATTCGTTCCAAAGAAGTCTTTTTTATCGATCCGGTTTATGAACTATGGTTCAGGAAAGAAATATGCCCGGCGTAACAAGATTACGCTGTAAATCTTGCATAGGCCTTATTAGCCTAACCGCTATAACAAACTTTTCAGGTTTTGTTTTTTTCGAAAAATGGAAGGTATTCCGGTTTTTCCTGCAGTACCTTGCTTAACTCAATATGCAGCGTAGCCTCATCACTAAGTGTTTTGGATACACTATTCGTCGCGCTGAAATGCCAGGTTAACAGGATTGCTTTCTTTTTTAGCGCCTTCAACTTGTTGAGCAGCATCTCGTGGTCGCCGTCGCCGGTGAAAATCACCACGATGTCCAATTCGTGTGCAATGGAACTCTCGTAGGTCTCCAAAGCAAACCAGACGTCAATGCCTTTTTCTATCTCAATTGGATTGCCATATTCATTTTCGACAGTGCGAAGATGTTTGTAATGAAACACCACGTCTTCCTTGATCAGCCAGTCCTCGAATTTTCTTTCATCTTCAAGCAGATGCCTGTTAACGGCGTCTTCCGTTTTATATCGACCGCGAAAGAAATGCCTTTCGGTTATATGACAGTCAGGTTCAAAAAGACCATAATACTCCGCGAGATACTTGACGCAAAACATCATCAGTTTTTTTACGTGGAGCTTGTAACCGTTTCTTCCGGCATCCTGAAATACCTTGATATAATATCCGCCATCAATAAAAAGCCCTATGGATATGTTGTTTAACATGATAAAGATTTTTTACGTAGGGGCAAGGCATGCCTTGCCCCTACAAATAATCAATTGTTTAATAGTTAGACGGATGAAGTTGAAAGTACGCTTGGGGGTGCGAGCAAACGGGACATACTACCGGCGCTTTTTTGCCGATCACAATATGTCCGCAGTTATCGCACTGCCAAATCTGCTCCCCGTCGCGCGAAAAAACAAGCCCTTCGTTGATGTTGGAGAGCAATTTTCGGTAACGCTCCTCGTGCGCTTTCTCGACTTTCGCAACGCCGTCGAACAAGGCTGCGATTTTGTCGAAACCCTCTTCCTGTGCGGTTACCGCGAATCCTGCGTACATGTCAGTCCATTCAAAATTCTCGCCTGTTGCTGCATCCAGCAGATTTTCCGTAGTAGCAGGGACATTATTGTCATGCAGTAGTTTAAACCAAATCTTCGCGTGTTCCTTTTCGTTGCGGGCCGTCTCTTCAAAGATATTGCCAATCTGAACGTATCCTTCTTTTTTCGCTTTCGATGCGAAATACAGATACTTCGTGTGAGCCTGCGATTCGCCTGCAAATGCAGTTTTCAGGTTCTCTTCTGTTTTTGTGCCTTTTAATGCGTTCATAATTCTTTTATTTTAATAATTATTGTATATGGGTTAACTCCATTCCTGCGCCAACATCCGCAAGTAACTTCTGTATCGCCACCTGGCATTGTCTTCGGCAGCCTGGAACAGCTCGTCGGCTTCGGCAGGATATTGCTTGGCAACGGACGAGAAGCGGACTTCGCCTTTCAGGAAGTCTTTGAACTTCTCCCATTGCGGCTCTTTGCTGTCTAACGTGAACGGGTTTTTCCCTTCATCCGCCAGGTCGGGATTGTAACGCCACAACTGCCAGTAACCGCAAGCTACCGCATCTTTTTCTTCCTGCTGGCTCTTGCCCATGCCGCCCTTCAAGCCATGATTGATACAGGGTGCATAAGCGATGACCAATGATGGACCGTTGTAGGCTTCGGCTTCGCGGATGGCTTTCAATGTTTGCGACTGGTCGGCTCCCATCGCAATCTGTGCGACATAAACATAGCCGTAAGAGGTGGCAATCATGCCCAGGTCTTTTTTGCGGATGCGTTTACCGGCAGCGGCAAACTTGGCAATAGCGCCTACCGGCGTCGCCTTGGAAGCCTGACCGCCTGTATTGGAATATACTTCGGTGTCCAATACTAAGATATTCACATTTTCGCCGGATGCGATCACATGATCCAAGCCGCCATAACCGATGTCGTACGAAGCGCCGTCGCCACCTATTATCCATTGCGAACGTTTCAGCAGGTAGTGGCTCAGTTCGGCTATCTGTTTGCAGAAACCGCATTTGTCGGCATTTTCTTTCACTAATCCCGTTATCTGTGGCGCCAATTCCTTCGTTTTTTCGGCATCGTTCATGTTGTCGATCCATTCCTGGAACAAACCGGTTGTAGCCGACGGACATTCGATGGCAATCGCTTCGGTCATCAGTTTTTTGATGCGTTCGCGTATCTTACGGTTTGCCAGCTCCATACCCATGCCATATTCGCAGAAGTCCTCGAACAGCGAGTTCGCCCATGCCGGACCTTGTCCTTTTTCGTTTTTACGGTAAGGAGTGGAAGGTATGGAACCGGAATAAATAGAGGTGCAACCTGTCGCATTCGAAGCCATGATACGGTCGCCAAACAACTGGCTGATCAGTTTCAGGTAAGGTGTTTCGCCACAACCCGAACAGGCGCCTGAAAATTCAAACAGCGGCGTAGCAAACTGGGAGTTCTTTACATTCGTCCTGATATCTACAAGATGTTGTTTGGTTTTTACATTTTCAATGCAATAATCCCAGTTTTTCTGTTCGTCAAGTTGCGTTTCGATAGGCGTCATTGATAAGGCATTATTGCCTTTGAAGCCCGGACAAATATCTGCGCAGTTGCCGCATCCCATACAGTCAAGTACATCCACCTGCATACGGAAAGACATCCCTTTCATCGTGGCAGGCGCTTTTACGTCTAACGTGTCGAAATCGGCGCCCGCTTTTTCGGCTTCATCCAGTACAAACGGACGGATGGCAGCGTGTGGACAGATATAGGCGCACTGGTTGCACTGGATACAATTGTCCTTATTCCAGACAGGAACGGTAGATGCAACACCCCGTTTTTCATATTGCGCCGTGCCCGGCATCCAGGTACCGTCTTCGCTTTCGAGGAAGGATGATACCGGTAATAAATCGCCGTTCTGTGCATTGATGGGATGTACCAGCCCGTTTACGAAATCCGGGTGATTATTGGTAGCAGGTTCGTCGTCAGGGAGTTTTGCCCATGCAGGATCGACGGTCAGTTGCCTGTACTCGCCTCCGCGGTCGACTGCGGCATAGTTTTTCCTGATGATATCCTCGCCTTTATTACCATATGACTTGATAATGAACTTTTTCATCTGCTCGATGGCCAGGTCGACAGGTATCACTTGCGTGATACGGAAGAATGCGGATTGAAGAATGGTATTTGTACGGTTGCCCAATCCTATCTCCTGTGCTATTTGCGTCGCGTTGATGTAATAAACCGAGATATTCTTTTTTGCAAAATAGCTTTTCACCTTATTGGAAAGATTTTTTGCCAACTGTTCGTCTTCCCAGATAGTATTCAAAAGGAACGTGCCGTTTTTGCGCAATCCTTTGGTGACGTCATACATCTTTAAATAAGCCTGCACATGACAAGCCACAAAGTTCGGCGTATTCACAAAATAGGTGGAACGTATCGGCAAATCGCCGAAACGAAGGTGCGAACAGGTGAAGCCTCCTGATTTCTTGGAATCGTACGCAAAGTAAGCCTGGCAATATTTATCGGTATTGTCGCCGATAATCTTGATGGAGTTTTTGTTGGCACCCACCGTACCGTCGGCGCCCAACCCGTAGAACTTGGCTTCATACAAACCTTCACCGCCCATGGCAATTTCCTCTTTCTTGGGAAGCGATGTGAAGGTGACATCGTCAACAATGCCAATGGTAAAGCGGTTTTTCGGTTTGTTCATAGCCAGGTTTTCATAGACCGCCAGAATTTGTGCCGGCGTTGTGTCTTTGGAAGACAGTCCGTAACGACCGCCTACGATGACCGGCGCGTTTTCCTGTCCGTAGAAACAGTCTTTCACGTCGAGGTACATGGGTTCGCCGTTGGCTGTCGCTTCTTTTGTACGGTCGAGTACAGCGATTCGTTGAGCAGTTTTTGGCATGGCTGCCAGGAAATGTTTCGCCGAAAACGGACGATACAGATGAACGGCTACCAGTCCTACTTTTTCGCCTTTTCCCGTCAGGTAATCGACTGTTTCGCGAATGGCTTCGGTGACCGATCCCATGGCGATGATCACACGGTCGGCATCCGGAGCGCCGTAGTAGTCGAACAGTCCGTACTTCCTTCCGGTAAGCGCTGATATCCGGTTCATATATTCTTCAACAATTGCAGGTACGGCGTCATAATACTTGTTCGACGCTTCCTTATGCTGGAAGTAGGTATCCGGATTTTCAGCCATACCGCGCATCACCGGATTGACAGGGTTCATGGCGCGTTGACGGAAATCGGTCAGTGCCTTCCAGTCAACGAGCGGGGATAAATCTTCATTTTCGAGCGCTTCAATCTTTTGCACTTCATGCGAAGTACGGAAGCCGTCAAAGAAATTCAAAAACGGTACGCGCGATTGGATGGTTGCCAGATGCGCTACCGCCGACAAATCCATCACCTCTTGAACCGATCCTTCAGCCAACATTGCATAACCTGTTTGACGACAAGCCATTACGTCCTGATGATCGCCGAAGATAGAAAGCGCATGTGATGCGATAGCACGTGCCGAAACGTGGAATACGCATGGTAATAATTCACCTGCAATCTTGTACATGTTCGGGATCATCAGCAATAAACCCTGAGAAGCCGTATAGGTTGTGGTCAATGCGCCGGCTTGAAGCGCTCCGTGCACAGCGCCGGCAGCGCCTGCTTCCGACTGCATCTCCTGTACTAAAACGGTTTCGCCGAAGATGTTTTTCCTGCCCGATGCCGCCCATTCATCTACATACTCTGCCATGGTTGACGACGGCGTGATCGGATAAATTGCCGCCACTTCGCTGAACATATACGAAATATGCGCAGCCGCCTGATTACCATCACAAGTTAAAAATTTTTTCTCTTTTGCCATAATTACAAATTTTAAATATAAATCGTTAATAATTAATCTAATATAAGAAACCAAAAAGCCACAGCGGAATAACGTTGCCTTCGCCTGTTTCTATGTTTACGGCGTAATAGTATTCCGGATTGTTCGTGAAATGCCTGTTCGGCTTAACACAAAACGGATATTCGTTATTTATCAGAAAATCAGCATGCCGCTTACCTTCGTTAATCAAGTAGTCTTTCTGTAATTGATTGAAAAAAAATGTTTTATTCTCTTTATTGAGATTGATAGGCGTTTGGAAGATAGCATGTAGCTGATTCGTGTTATAGACATAAAGCGTGGACGGTTTTTTGGGATATTTTTCGCCTGCCGCATATAAATAATTGATTAACCGCGCATCTCTCAGGTACTTAATATAGTTCATCACGGTTGCGCGCGATATTTCAAGTTCCTTACTCAACTGACTGACATTCGGCGTATGTGGCGATTCCAGCGCAATCCTGTAGAGGAGTTTGCGCAACTTGGGAAGATAGCGCTGTTCAACCTGCCGGATATACATCACATCCACTTCGAGTGTCATATTCATTGTCTTGAGCAGGTTTTCAAAGAAATCACGTTTTTCCAGAAAGAACGGGTAAAAACCATGTTGCAGATAATTGTTGAAACAGGTTTGTAATTGGCTGTTCATTTGACTGACAATCCCCTGTGCAATGGCTTGATGATGCAGCAGGATGTCTTTTAATAAATAAACCGGAAAATGTTTATCATTATTCAGGTTCAGGTATTCCCTGAAAGAAAAACCGCGTAATTGATATTCGATAACCTTTCCGGCGAGGTCGGGATTTTCATCTTTCAACCGCATAACGGCAGATCCGGTAAAAATAATTTTCAGATCGGGATATTTGTCGTAACAGATGCGTAATTCTTTCGACCATTCCGGATACTTGAATACCTGATCCAGCAAGAGTGTTTTACCGCCTTGCATCCGAAAGTCATTAGCGAAATCAACGATGGTACGATTCGTGAAAAAGAAGTGATTGAGATTGATATACAGACATTCCCGATTATCTACTCCATAAAATTCCTTTGCATGCGACAGTAAGAAAGTCGTTTTACCGATACCGCGCGATCCCTTGATCCCTATCAATCGCCCGCTCCAGTTGATCTCGTCCATAAGTCCCCGCCGGATGATTTGTGACGGCAGATGAGTCAATAGATATTGATGTGTCCGGTAAAATGATTCCACAATTGAAGACAATAAAAGTTTATTTTCGGGGGACAAAAATACAGAAAAAAACGTGTAATTGCAAACTTGACTTGGCAATTTTAGTTTTTTAAGGTCATTTCCCCTGTCTCGGATGTCCGGCAGACGAATGCATGGCAAAAATACCTTTTTGTTTGGAGCGAATATCTTCTATCACATAAAAAGCGTCAGGGTCGAAATCGTCAATGATAGTTTTAACCTGTTGTTGCGCTTTTCGGGTGATAACCGTCTCGATAACATCTACATCCAATATGGCGCCCTTGCCTCTGATGCAAGTCGATCCAAAATTATTCTGGTGAAGGATTTGTGATAGTTGCTGACCGTTTTTATTCGTATAAACCCTTAACATGACAAACCCGAAAGCGATTTTGTTTTCCACCAGCATACCGATATAATTTCCGCAAGCATATCCGCCTGCGAAAGCTACATACGCCATGATACTGTTTGCATGCGAAAATATCTGCGAAATGATAAACACCCAAATCAAAACTTCAAAAAATCCGACAACAGGCGCTTTTTTTCTTTCTCCTTTCGAGACAAAGATAATTCGAAGCGTTCCTAATGTAACATCGCAAATACGACCGAAGAAGATAACAACCGGTAAGAGCCAGGGATAGGCATCCAAAAATTCAAACATTATCAATATTTTTTAAAAAACGGGGGCAAAGGTAGTGAAATAATATGAAAAATAATCCGTAATTTTTAATTTATTTTGTTTTCCGCCTGACTTGTCTTATCTTTGCACACTTAAATTGCAAGCGTTCAACAAGTATATTATTATGTATATACTTGAATTTTAACTAAAAAGCATGGCAGGAAAAGAAAAAATAAGCAATAAGGTACTGATCAAGAATAAACGCGCATCGTTTGATTATGAATTTATTGAGACGTTTACTGCAGGTATCGTACTTACAGGTACCGAAATCAAGTCGATACGGCTGGGAAAGGCGAGTCTTGTAGATACCTATTGCATTGTCGAACGCGGCGAGGTATGGGTGAAAAACATGTATATTGCTGAATATTTTTACGGTACATACAATAACCATGCGGCGCGGCGCGAACGAAAACTGTTACTGAATAAAAAGGAGATTCGAAGCATTGAATCGGCAGCAAAAAACAGCGGATTTACAGTTGTACCGACAAAGATGTTTATCAATGACAAAGGTCTGGTGAAAATCGTGATTGCCATTGCCAAAGGTAAGAAAGAATACGATAAACGCCAGTCGTTGAAAGAACAGGATGATAAGCGGGAAATGAAAAGAGCGTTCAAATTCAATTAAAATTATTGGCTGCAGAAAACTGATAACTGAAAACTTATGAAAGTAGAAATCATTACAATTGGCGATGAGTTGCTGATAGGGCAGGTAGTGGACACCAATTCTGCCTGGATGGCAAACCTGTTAAATGATAACGGGTTTCAGGTGATCCGTAAAGTTGCTGTCGGCGATGATGCAAGCGACATCAAAAAGGCGATAGAAGATGCCCGTTGTCGTGTTCCAATTGTGCTGGTTACTGGCGGATTGGGTCCGACGAAAGACGATATCACCTTGAAAACGCTTTGCGAATATTTTGGGACATCCCTGTATTTTTCGGATGAGGTACATGCACATATTGAACGGATGTTTCAAAAAAGAGGTTTCGTGATGAACGAATTAACGCGTAATCAGGCTTATGTTCCCCAAAATGCGACCATCATTCTTAACGAAGCCGGAACTGCACCCTGCACATGGTTTGAACAAGGTGATAACGTACTCGTTTCTATGCCTGGCGTACCTTTCGAAATGAAATGGTTAATGGAAAACGAGGTAATTCGCCGATTGAAAAAGAAATATCACCGCGACCTGTTTATTAAACACCGGACTGTCGTTGTAACCGGTATTCCCGAAGCAGCCCTAGCAATCAGACTGACGGATTTTGAAAACAATCTTCCTTCGTTTATCAAACTTGCTTATCTGCCGCAATCGGGTATACTTCGTCTTCGATTGTCGGCTTATTGCGATGATGAAAAATTGGCGGACGAAAAGATTGATAGCTTACTGTGTCAATTGAGGGAAATACTGAAAAATCATATTATCTCCGAAGAGGATAAAAACATAGAAGCAGTAATTGGGAAAAAACTTCGGTCAGCAGGTTTGGCAATCGGAACGGCTGAAAGTTGTACGGGAGGAGCTATTGCAACGTTGTTGACATCCGTTCCGGGCAGTTCCGATTATTTTCGTGGAAGCGTCGTTGCATATTCCAATGAGGTAAAACATCATCTGCTGGGTGTGTCTGAAAGTGACTTGATGCAATACGGCGCTGTCAGCAGGCAAGTGGTGGAACAAATGGCACAGGGTGCCTTGCAGGTGTTGGGATGCGATTATGCAATAGCCACTTCCGGAATAGCCGGACCTGGAGGCGGGACACCGGAAAAACCGGTTGGAACTGTTTGGATAGCCGTTGCAAATAAAAACACTGTTATCTCAAAAGAATATCATTTCACCAATATTCGCGAACAAAACATCCAGCGGACAGTCAATACCGCATTAGCAATGTTACTGAAGTTTTAAATGTTAAATAAAAGAATATCATTATGAAAGATGTATTTACTGGAATTGATCATCCCGCACTTGCAGCGGACGATGTGGAATCGTTAACCCAATGGTACTGTGATGTACTTGGTTATAAGGTGTTTGCAAAAACCGACAAACCGGTTTTTATTATCGAAGCGCCCGACGGAACGTTTATTGAGATGATGCCAAAGGACGAGACATCGCGACCGGAACGTCAAATGTGTACCCCCGGCTGGTCACACCTGGCTTTACGGGTTAGCGACATGGATGTAGCCATGGCAGAGCTTGATAATAAAGGCGTTGAATGGGCAGGATCAGAATTTGAAGCGGTCGGCGGCGGTCGAATCCGAAACTTGGTAGACCCGGAGGGGAATGTTTTACAAATTATACAAAGGAAATGAGAGTTGTCAGTTTTCCTAATTCCTAATTCCTAATTAAGAAAATGCCTATCAATTTACAGAAAAATCTTCCAGCCATCGAATTGCTGAAAAAAGAGCAAATATTTGTGATGGACTCGCTTCGCGCTTCGGAACAGGATATTCGTCCGCTTCGTATCGTCATACTGAACCTGATGCCCCTAAAGATAACTACGGAAACCGACCTTATACGGCTGTTGAGTAACTCTCCTTTACAGTTGGAGATCGATTTCATGAAGATCAAAGGTCATCAACCGAAAAATACGCCGATCGAACATATGCAGCAGTTTTATAAGGATTTCGATCTTATTTGCAATGATTGTTATGATGGCATGATTGTGACGGGCGCACCGGTGGAGCAATTGGATTTTGAAGAGGTGACTTATTGGGAGGAGTTGAAGACGATCTTTAACTGGAGCCGTAAGCATGTTACTTCTACCCTTTATATATGCTGGGCAGCCCAGGCAGGTCTATTTCATTTCTATAACATACCCAAGTATGATCTTGACGCCAAAAAATTCGGCGTTTTCAAACATTCGATGAACGATCCCTATCTGCCTATCTTTCGCGGGTTTGACGATGTTTTTTATGTGCCGCACAGCCGGCATACCGGGTTGCGAAGCGAGGATATTCTGCAGGTGAAGGAATTGAAACTGCTTTCGGAAAGCAGGGAGGCAGGCGTGTATATGATCGTGGCGCGCGGCGGACGCGAGTTTTTTATCACCGGTCATTCCGAATATGCTCCCGGTACGCTGCATGATGAATACATGCGCGATTTGCAGAAAGGACTGCCGATAGCAATACCGGAAAATTATTATACGGACAACGACCCCTCAAAACCGCCGCTGGTCCGGTGGCGCGGGCACGCTAATTTACTTTTTACAAACTGGCTGAATTATTATGTCTATCAGGAAACGCCTTTCCGGATCGAAGACATTAAAAATCTTGGCGATTTATGATCACAGCGCGACCGGTTGAATTGCTTGCGCCTGCAAAAGATTTGACTTGTGGTGTAGAGGCTATTCTTCATGGCGCCGACGCCGTATATATCGGCGCGCCGAAATTCAGCGCCCGGGCGGCGGCCGGCAATTCAATCAGCGATATCCGTACCTTGTGTGATAGGGCGCATGTGTATCATGCGCATGTGTATGTGGCGCTGAACACGATACTTACCGATGCGGAACTGATAACAGCCGAAAAAATGATCCGGCAAATCTACGACGCCGGAGCGGATGCGCTCATCATTCAGGATATGGGAATCACGCAATTGGACATACCTCCCATTCCGCTTCATGCCAGCACGCAAACCGATAACGTTACGCCTGCGAAAGTCGAATTTCTTGCAAAAACCGGTTTCAGCCGGATCATCCTTGCGCGCGAGTTGACGCTCGACGAAATTCAAACCATCTCTGCATGCGTGCCTGACGCTTCTTTAGAAGCGTTTATCCACGGTTCGCTGTGCGTCAGTTACAGTGGTCGATGCTATTTGAGCGCTGCCATGACCGGACGCAGCGCCAACCGTGGCGAATGTGCGCAGCGCTGCAGGCTTCCCTATTCGTTAGTGGATGCGGATGAAAAAATAATCATCAACCGGAAGCATCTCCTTTCGCTGAAGGATATGAACCGTTCGGACGATCTGGAAGCGCTCATGCAGGCAGGCGTTTCATCGCTGAAGATCGAGGGCCGCCTGAAAGATGTTTCCTATGTTAAAAATATAACGGCATACTACCGTCAAAAGTTAGATGAAATATTTTCAAAAAATCCGGCTTTCTACCGTCCTTCTGCCGGTCATTCATCGTATACATTCGAACCGCGGCCGGCAAAGAGTTTCAATCGCGGTTTTACCACCTGTATGCTGCATGGACGCGATATGAATATGACATCATTCGACACGCCGAAATCCATTGGCGAACCGGCAGGCGTTTTTCGTGAATGTAGGGGCAAGGCATGCCTTGCCCCTACAACAAACGTTCAATTAAATAACGGAGACGGACTGACATTTTTCAATTCACATGGAGAACTGGAAGGTTTTCGTGTTAACCGCGTTGAAGGAAACCGTATCATTCCCTACAAAATGCCCCGTATGATGCCTGATACATTTCTGTATAGAAATTATGATCAGGCATTTGAATCTCTGCTTTCAAAGCCTTCTGCCGAACGAAACATTGGCGTAACGATGGAGTGGGGGAGTTATCCGGATGGTTTTACACTGACAATGACCGACGAAACCGGCGCCAAAGTCGCTATCGCCCGACCCTTAGTGAAAGAAAAAGCACGGAAACCGCAGGAAGACGCCATCCGGAAGCAACTTGGCAAATTGGGCGGCACGCCATTCGTAGCAACAGATATTTGTATCACGACCGGCGACGATTATTTTGTGCCATCCTCTTTATTGAACGGGATGCGACGGGAGGTATCCGAACGGTTGGTCTTGCTCCGTCGTATTCGCTACATGCGTAAATATGTGAACAGGAAAAAATATGACACTGAAATAGCCTATCCGCAGCAAACGCTTGATTTTTCGGAAAACATATCCAACATGAAAGCAATAGCGTTTTATACGAAGCACCACGCGGAAGTGATGGAGCCTGCTTTTGAAATAAAAATGCGCGAGCATGTTACGCTAATGACCACCAAACACTGCCTGCTTTACAGCATGGGATGGTGTCCGGTGCATCAGAAAAAGCAATCTCCCTATAAAGAACCTTATTTCCTCATATACAAAGATATACGTTTGAAATTATCATTTGACTGTAAAAAATGCCGGATGCTTGTTTCAGTTTCGCCGGAAAAATAGTAATTTTGCATTTTTAAAAAACATGATTATGAAATATTGTTGTGGAATTATGATTGTCTTTCTGTATTTGACAGCCTGCATCAACGAACCGTTTTCACCGTTAGTCGGTAAATGGCAACTGAAGACAGTCGAAAAAAACGGGGAGGCAACTACCGTAGACACGGTATGGTACAATTTTCAATCCCAATCCATTTTTCAGATGCAGGTTTACGAACAGCATAATAACAGGTATCTGTCTTTTATCGGTATGCGAACGCAGGAAGATAAAGTATTATCCATCGAAATATTAGACGGGGGGATCGTTTATCATTCGGATTGGAATAGCGCCAACCGTTCGTTTACCATTGAAAAATCGAACAGGAAGCAGTTGCTTCTAAGAAGCGAAGAGGGGTGTCTGTATTCGTTTATTAAGTTTTAACAGTGAGTTTGCGTGGATAATTATTTAGATCAATTAGATGACAGTCAGCGTGAAGCTGTCCTGTATGATGGCGGGCCATCGCTTGTTGTCGCAGGCGCAGGGTCGGGAAAGACGCGCGTACTGACCTATAAAATTGCACATCTGCTAAAGAGCGGCTACCAGCCGCATACGATACTTGCACTCACATTTACGAACAAGGCGGCGCGCGAGATGAAAGGGCGCATTGCTGCCGTGGTCAATGAATATACGACACGATACCTGTGGATGGGTACTTTCCATTCGATTTTTTACCGTATCTTACGTCGCGAAGCGCAACATATCGGCTATCCGTCCGATTTC
>Ga0082212_10001441_pt1 | contig 35064 bp, 31 predicted proteins | sample TergutNt197P3_FD_71548 | JGI IMG/M metagenome (GOLD analysis project Ga0082212, IMG submission 71548) | Neocapritermes taracua P3 segment gut microbial communities from Petit-Saut dam, French Guiana - Nt197 P3 | ecosystem: Host-associated > Arthropoda: Insects > Digestive system > Gut ... | reverse complement strand
TTTGACCGCAAACTCAACCTGCCCAGCCCGTTCCTCAACTGGGATCAAATCCTTGAAAACTGGGAAAGCCCCAGCTATAAAAACGAACCAAAACCGGGCGTAGCGCCGCCAACCGGCGCGCCCGCGCCAAACACCGGCGCACCGCCTGACGCCGCGTCTCCCGGAGTCAACACAGGCGCCGCAGAATTCAGCCCAATCGAGCCCAAAGGCGAATGCCAGACATGCAGCAGCCGCAAATACGTCGACAGATCCGACGACTCCTCTGTCAGCTTCCAGACGCCCACTAACATCAGCCCAAACATGGCTATGGGCGCTGTCGTATCCCACGAAAACGAGCATGTCAGCAACGAAAAGAGCAAAGCACAGAAGGAAAACCGCGAGATAGTCAGCCAAACCGTCACATTGACATACGACACCTGCCCCGAATGCGGCAGGAACTACGTATCGGGCGGAACTACGCGCACGACCTCCATTGGCAAATCTGACTCAGGCAATAACCAGGAGGCGCCCCAAGCCCCCGCAGGACCGGGACCGGACGAAACCGAAGCCGGCAGCAAAACCTGACAGCCGGCGAACCCCGAATCCGATAAAAATTAGATCAAGAGGTTGAGTCCCAAAATGGGACTCAACCTCTTAACTCTCATCTTTTCACTCTCAACTCTCAACTCTTAACGCTTAACGCCTAACTCTCAACTCTTAACGCTTAACGCCTAACGCTTAACTCCTAACGCTTAACTCCTAACTCCTAACTCTTAACTCTTAACTCTTAACTCCTAGCCCCCGGCCACAGGCCCCTGCCCGCGTTTCCGCTGCTTCACGCATTCGGAAAGTAGAAACTCGATCTGGCCGTTCAGCGAGCGGAAATCATCCTCCGCCCAGGCGACAAGCTCCTTCCATAGCGACGCCGATAACCGGAGAGGAACCTGCTTCTTTTCCTTCTCCTCCACCGTTCAACCTCCCCCTTTCAGACCATGAGTCTCCTCGAAAACTCCAAACCCGCACCACAACTGTCTTTCTGAGCGAAGCGAAGAATCTTCACCCCCACAGTTTTGCTGCGCCCAAGCAAAAGATCCTTCGCGTCGCTCAGGATGACTGCGGGAGTTTTCGAGGACACTCAGAGCAAGCGTTTCATGGAGCTGCTGGCGGGAATCGGACCCGCGAACCTCTTCATTACCAATGAAGTGCTCTACCGACTGAGCTACAGCAGCATTTCCGGTACTACACGAAAGGGCATCGTATGCGATACACTAGCACATACTGTACTCAAATGCAAGAGGTTTTCGCAAGGTTTTCCTCACGGTTCACGTGACGTCCAGCCCGGTTCTTGCGACCGTCATTCGGCGCGCCTATATGAGAAAAACCCGGAAACACCGGGCTTTTCTATAGGTAACCGCTGATTTAATCAGCGGTTACCCTGGTACTTATGCCTTACATATCCGCGTAGTCGGCGTACTCGCCGTTGCGGCGCACCCTCTTTTCATCGATTTTATCCTTGATGTCCGTAAAAAAGTAAGCGATCTCATTTCTGAAAATGACTATTGCTGTAACGGCGGCGACGACGGTAACGAATGCGCAGAGGGCGGTAAGTACCAACTTCGTTCCTTTCATCATATCAACTCCTTTACTGTTAGAATAACCGTGACCGTCCGATTATACATCATCCGCTCTGAAAACACAACAGAAAAATGATGAATAGAATGTGAAAATGTGCCATGGGTGCCACGGAAGGTTTGATGACTTACCTGAGTACAAGAAAATCTCGCGTGCGGTTAGTGTCCCGGAAAATCTCGCGTGCGGTTTATTGACTTGCGCTATACCTGTCTATATAATCATGGACATCCAACTTGTGACTTGGAGGGAAAAATGGTAAAAATAAAAATGGCCACGCCGCTTGTCGAGATGGACGGGGACGAGATGGCCCGCATCCTCTGGCAGTTAATCAAGGACACGCTCATACATCCCTATATCGACCTGAAAACCGAATACTATGACCTCGGCCTGCTAAACCGCAACAAGACTCAGGACCAAGTCACCGTTGACTCCGCAATGGCTGCAAAAAAACACGGCGTCGCCGTGAAATGCGCCACTATTACACCGAATAAGCAACGTATGGAAGAGTACCCGGAACTGACAGAGCTATGGAAATCCCCTAACGCAACCATCCGCTCGATCCTCGACGGCACCGTCTTCAGGGCGCCGATAGCGATCGACCAGATCGAGCCCGCAGTCAAATCCTGGAAGAAGCCCGTGACTATCGCCCGCCATGCTTACGGAGACATATACAAAGCGTCGGAAATGATTGCGAGCGAGCCCGGCGAGTGCCATATGACCTTCAGGGGCAGCAGCGGCGCCGAGCAAACGATGCTGGTCCAAAAAACCGACGGCCCCGCCGTTTTTCTCGGGCAGCACAATACGGACCGGAGCATCAGGAACTTCGCGCGCTCGTGTTTCGAGTACGCAGCCTCATCGCGCCAGTCCCTTTGGTTTTCGGCAAAAGACACCATATCAAAAGTGTATGACGGGCACTTCAAGACAGTGTTTGACGAGGAGTACCTGTCGTACAAGGAACGTTTCGAAAACCTCGGGATCGAGTATTTCTACACCCTGATCGACGACGCAGTAGCCCGGGTAGTAAGATCCGAAGGCGGTTTCATCTGGGCGCTGAAGAACTACGATGGGGATGTTATGAGCGATATGATTGGCAGCGCGTTCGGTTCGCTTGCTATGATGACGAGCGTTCTTGTATCGCCTGACGGCAAGTACGAGTTTGAAGCCGCCCACGGCACGGTCACGCGGCACTATTACAGGCACCTGAAAGGCGAACGTACTTCGACGAACCCTATAGCCATGGTTTTCGCATGGACGGGGGCGTTGAAAAAACGCGGTGAACTCGATGGTTTACCTGATTTGACAGGTTTCGCCGCCCGGCTCGAGGATGCGTGCTTTGAGACGCTCGGCTCCGGGGTAATGACGTCCGACCTTGCAGCTTTGGTAAGGCCCGGTTTCAGCGCCAGGGCTGTCGACTCCCAGCAATTCATAGAGGATGTGGCCATGCGGGTTTGATACCCCACTGTCATCTGTCATCTGTCATCTGTCATCTGTCATCTACTAACCCTCAACCATCAACTGCCAACACCACTACCCGTACTCCTCGCCGGTTTTCGGGTCGTGGAACTCCCGCAGCCTCGCCAGGTAAGCCGCCACCGCCTCTTGCCCGTATGGCAAATCCCCACCCCCTGCGCCAATGAGGGCGAGCATATAGCGCATGAAAGGCGGATTCAGTATCAGCAGGGGGCCAAGCACATATGTTGCCATGAAGTTGTTAATGCGCACCCCCTCCGCGGTCTGCCCCGGCCTGCGGCCTGAACCGCGGATTGTCGTGAACAGTTCCGGCGGGGTTTCCATAGGCGCCCTATCCGTCGATGTTGGGTAATAACTGGCCGCCCCGCCGTTATTGCCCGCCTCGTAACTGTGCGCGAACTGGCTTTTGAACCCCACGATTTCCATATCACCGAATGTGCCTAGATAAATCGAGTTGTACCTGTGCATCATCCGCCTTTTGGAGTAGAGGCCGAACACCCCGAGCGTCCTGATGTACGACCCGTCTTCATTTTCGATATGCGTCCCGAAAAGCTCGAAAGCGTTGCCTGTGACGAGGAACGCTTTACCGGCGGCGATTTGGTCGAGTATTTCCCCCCGGTACTTACCGAGGGTTTCCGCTGCAATCTTTTGCCCGCTCTCCGTCATCGAACCCATGTAAACCAGGTCGACGTCCCCGCCTGTAAAGGCGGGTTTGCCTTTGATGGTTGTTTTGATGAAATCAGCTTCCGGTATGGCGCGCCGCAGGTATTCGGCGTTCATCGCGTCGCCGTAGAGGTTGCATATCTCGGGGTAAAGGACTTCAATCCTCATGCGGCGCCCCCCCCCCTGTCCACAACATCCAGCACCCTGTCCCTGACCTTGAATGCGAGGTCGATCGCGTCCGTACCGTAGAAAATATAGACGCTCCCGCCCTCTTCAGGCTCAAGCTCCGCCGCCGCGTCTATTTCACGTTCCGCAGACCTGAGTTTATCCCCCGGTATCCCGGCAAACCTCAAACGAAGGCAGTAATCCAGCGCGCGCGGGCCGGTCGCTATGATCCGCGTTATGTCTTCGCGGTCAAGTATTTCAAAATCACAGTCGTATAGCCAGCAGGTATTCTCCGACCATGCTTTCGAGTCGCTGATATTGTTCATCATCAGGATCAGTTGCTTCCTCCCGGGCTTTGACGCAACGTAGTCGAACGCGCGCGAGCAGGCGAGCGCGTTGCGGTCCTTCGCCATCTGCATTACGATCCGCATACCCCCCGCCCCGGTCTCGTTATAGCGCGAATCAGGTATATCCGCCCCGCTCATAGCAGCCGCAATCTCGTCCTTCTCAAGCCCGAGTTGACCCAGCGCCGCGACCACCGTGAGCATGTTGTAGATGTTGAACACGCTGTCGTTCGGGAGGCGGAAGTCCAAAGACCATTCGCTGTTACGCACGGTCAGGGTTTGCCCCTGCCCTTTTACCCCGGAGTAATCGTAGCCCGGGGAGCAGAAATCGCATTCCGGGCAGCGCGCCCGCCCGATGTGGTGGTACCTGCGGTATTCAAAGAAAAGCTTGCTCCCGCAGAGGGGGCAGACCTGGAAGTCGTTTATCAGGTTGCTGCACTCGATGACGTCCGTATCCATGGGTTCCAGCCCGAAATACGCGCGCCGGTTTGCGGGCGCGACGCCGCAGGAGATCAGGTCGTCCGCGTTCAGCAGCAATTTCGTATCCGCAGGCACATTGTCGCTGATTATCCCCGCGATGTACTCAGGGTGCGCGTTCCTCATGATGGAATCCCGGAAAAGGTTGGTGATAACCAACAGTTCCGGGCATAGAAACGGGAATATATATGCGGATGAGCGTTCGTCAGTCTCCAGGACGGCGGCGTCATGCCTGGCTTTGCCCGACAGCGCTGCCCCCGCCAGCAAGGCGCAAGCTACACCCGAGGCGGTGTTGGAGCCCAGGCGGTTGTCAAGGACCCCCGACCCGTTTTTCTCCAGCGCGGTGCAGAGCAGGTTCGCGACGGTCGTTTTGCCATTTGTCCCGGTAACGACAACCACGCGCGCGGGTTTCCCGATTTTGCTTATGAACGCGGGGCAGATACGCAGCGCGATCACACCGGGCAGATATGTCGCATTCCGGCCGAGCAGACGCATCGCCACACGCGCCGCCTTTGCAATCCAAAGCGCCGCGATGAACCTCAGGGATTGTTTCATTTAGTCGCTACTCACCTATTTCTTGTTCTTTTTGCTTTCAAACAATACGACCCTATCATATTCCATAAACCGGAATGATAACTCGATATGCAAAAGTGTGCTGCTTTCCGTCAGCGGGAACCCGAGTATCTCCTCGATGCGCTTCAGGTGGTATATCATCGAGTTGCGGTGAAGGTGGAGTGCTTTTGCGGCCTCCGTAATATTGCGCGAGTACTTCAGGTACGCGTACAGGCTGTATGTGAATGAGGTGTTGTGTTCTTTGTCGTATTCCATCAGAATGTCAAGCTTTGGATGGTAAAATGTCCGGAGATCCGCAGTTTGCGAGCACACTTTGGCAATGTGATAGATGGCGTAACTGTCATATAGGCATATCCTCGTGTCGCCCCCCATCCGCGCCCCTATGCTCAAGGCTTCAAGGGATTGCAGGTAATGCTCGCGAAGGTTTTCCAGGCTTGTGAACCCCCGGCTGACGCCGCCCCGCATGTCGTACTCCCCGAGGAAATCCCGCAGCACGTTGATATCTGTCTCATGCAGCCCGTTCTCAATCGAGCTGCTTATGATTATGACGATATTATCGCCATATATCAGGGCTTTACTCCCGCTTAGCAGCTTTTCCAGGTAATCGCGCATATATGAGACAGAGAATTTCTCGGCGTCAAAAGCCTTGATGTCTATCGTTATGACATAGATGTATTTCTTCATCCCGATGCCGAGCGCTTTTGCCCGCTCATTTATCGTGCCGGCGCCGCTGTCCTTGTCCTCTATCAGCTCGACCAGGAGTTCTTCATAGAGCAGGCCCCTGGTATAGTGCAGGACTTTGTTTTTTTGCATCTCTGCGGAAATAGCGTCGCACAATATGGAAAGGTTTTCATAGTCCTCGTCGGTAAACGGGCGGTTGACCCCGACGACGGATACTGTCGCGACAGGCCTGTCCCCCACCAGCACGCGCCCGAAAAGCCTCGGGTACTTCATATTCGCGCCTTGATAGAGGAATGGTTTCTCGCTCTTCTCTATCCGGTTTGTCAACTTAACTTTGATATCGAACGAAACGGAGTCTATCGACAAGGCGCCCTGAGTCAAGAACTCGTTGAACCCTTTGTCGTCGCTCTCCTTCTCTTTGGCGATGATGGCGATTGCCTTCCAGCTTTTATCGGTGACGATTATCGGGTTTCCCATCATCTCGTAAGCTACAGATACGACGCTGTATATCCCTTTTGCCTTTGCTACTGCTGATAGCAAATCAGCGGCTCCGCCCAAAATAACCCCCCCGATCCTTGTTATTGTGTACTGTAGTATAAAACACAAATACGAAAAGCAGTTTTTATCACTTCAGATATTGAAAACCGTAAAATAGTGTTATATAATCGGACTTAAGCTCAGGTGCGCCCGTTTGTGGTTTTCCACGTCACTCCCCATTTTATACTGGTTTTTTTTAAATGTAAAGGAACTTGTTTACACATTTCACCCGGTCGTCGTACACATTTCACCCGGCCGTCCGGTGATTATTATTGGCAGATTTCAACGTATAGGAGCGGTACGAATTATGGAAGATATGCTTAAGAACCAAGTCGCGATCGTTACAGGCGCCACCAGCGGGATGGGGACGGCGGTCGCAAGGACGTACGCGCGCGAGGGGGCGTCCGTGATTATAGGCGGCCGCAACCCGGACAAAGGCGGCAGGCTCGCCGCCGAGATAAACGCAGCAGGGGGCGTGGCCCGTTTCTACGGCCCAATGGATCTTACCAGCGAGGAAAGCATAAAGGCAACGATTGGCGCGACGATGGATGAGTTCGGGCAGATAGATATCCTCGCCTCATTCGCAGGGCAGACCTTCGACGGCGATGAAATGAGCGTCAGGGAGAGCTTCGATCTGACGATGAACTCAAATCTTCTGGGCCCGTTCGTCACGGTGTTTTCCGTGCTTCCGCATATGAGGAAGCGTAAGTCGGGAAAAATCCTCCTTTGTTCGTCGAACGGCGCGTTCAACCCGACAACGCCGGCTTATCTGTACCATATGGCTAAGGGCGCCTGCGAGTCGCTCACCGTCAACCTCGCTATGGAGGTCGCACCGCTCGGCATCCGCGTCAACTGCATAAAGCCCGGCGCAATCGAGACCCCGTTCTGGGACGAGCTCGCGAAGCAAGGCGCCGATATTGGCGCTCTGCTAAACGGTATAGCGGCGCAGGAGGTCCCGATGGGCAGGGTGGGCGTCCCCGACGACATAGCGGGGCCCGCGCTTTTCCTCGTGTCGGAGCTTTCGTCATATATCACCGGTCTTTGCCTCTACGTTGCGGGCGGCGCAGGATATGTCTATTCGCACGCGCAGTCATACATCCTGGGCAAGACGCCGACAGGCGCGACAGGCGAGTAAGCAGCCGGGGGCCGGACCTTTACAGCCTGTTGACGGCGCTTTCAGGCTCCCCGGTAACCGCTGACTACATATATCACATTTTTTTATTGAAAGGATGATTATACATGCCCAGCACATTTTCAAGCCCGAACCCGATACTGTTCGGCATCGGAGTATCCAAACTCACAGGAGAGAAGCTGAAAGGATTTGGCTGTACAAAGGTCCTGCTCGTCTATGACGCGGGGATCAAAGCGGCGGGGATCGTCGACAAAGTCGATTCAATCATCAAAGAGTCCGGCATCGAGACTGTCCACTATTCCGGCGTGCTCGCCGATCCGCCTGACTGGTCGGTCGAGGAAGCGGGCGCCCTTGGCGTAGCCGAGAAAGTAGACGGGGTCGTCGGCCTGGGCGGCGGAAGCGCGCTCGATACGGCAAAAGGGGCGGTCATGCTGCAGACAAACCCGCCGCCGATTTCAAACTATTACGGCCGCGAAGGCGTTGTCACGAAGCCCAGCTACCCCCTCGTCGTCATCCCGACAACTGCAGGGACAGGCAGCGAGTCCACCCCGGGCGGCGTTATCACGGACACCAAGAATGTCATCAAAACGAATATAGCGGGCGTAGGCTGCAAAGTTTCGCTCGGTATTGTCGACCCGGAACTGACGCTTGCACTGCCTCCTTCCGTCACCGCGTCCACAGGTATAGACGCGTTATGCCATGCGGCGGAGTCGTATACTTCCGCCTTATCCAACGCTTTCTGCGATGTGACGGGCCGCAAAGCAATCAAGCTGGTGAGCAAGTACCTGGTCCGCGCTGTTGAAAACGGCGCTACCGACCTTGAGGCCCGCGAGGGCATGATGCTTGCGGCAACGCTCGGCGGGATATCGATGTCCGGCCCGCTCTGCCACCTCGCGCACGATATCGGCAAAGCGATGGGCGGGAAGTTCCATGTCGCGCACGGCGTCGGCTGCGCCTCCACGCTGCCCCAGGTCCTCGAGCTCGTCGCCCCTTATGTGCCTGACAGGGTGCGGTTCATCGCCGAAAGCTTCGGCGCGGATATTCCGGCCGGCGCTTCCCCCGAGCAGATCGGCAAGGCCGCGTGCGCGGCCATACAGCGCTTGATGAAGCAAATCAAGCTGCCGAACATGAAAGAGCTCGGGCTGAAGAAGGAAGATCTGCTCAAAGAGCTGCCCGAGGTCGTGGCGGGCATGCAAGCGGGGCTTGTCATGCTGTTCGGGCAGGGCACATTGTTCGCGCCCTGCACACCGGAGTTGGTGGCAGACACAATATCACGGGCTTACGACGAGAATTAGTCGCAAAGGCGCATACAGAAAGGATTGGTATCAATGGCAAACAAGAAAGTAAACGCAGACGAGATAAGGGGCGTCCAGGTGCTCACCCCAAGGCTCCAGAAACTTAAGCAGGAGTGGGAGGTCGCGCCACCGCAGGTGTATGTGGACGACACGCTCCTGTTCACCGAATCCTGGAAGGAGACCGATGGCCTCCCGGTGGATATCCGCTGGGCGAAAGCCCTCGAGAAGAGGCTGCTCGAATGCCCGCTGTACATCCGCGACGGGGAAATCATCGTTGGCTCCCTGACAAAGTTCATCCGCGGCAATGGCACGCTTTGCGCGATGAAGCCGCAGGAAATACTGCAAATGTGCAAGACCGGGAAGTTCGACCGCAAAACGAGCGATATCGACTCGACGGCTATCGACCCCGACGATCTCAGGAAGCTCACTGAAGACGCGGAGTATTGGTGCGAGCACATGCCAAAGGTCTCCTCGGTCAACGCTTCGCTGGAGTACGAGATGGGCGAGGATGTATTCGACCTCCTGTTTGACAGGGCGTGCGTGTTTGAAGGCCGCGGCGTCCGCTACAAAATGGATCGCGGGCTTTTCCAAAACTACAGCGCGTACGGCGGGGGCGTCGCGCAGGTCAGTATCAAGTGCGTCGAGAACGGCTTGAACTATGTAATCGATCTGTGCAAAAAAGAGCGCGAGCGCATGATGACGGAAGGCGATAATGAGCACAGCCACGGATCTGCCCAGTTCCTGCGTAAATTCTGGCTGCTCGAGGCGTGCATCATCTCTTGCGAGGCGTTCATAAAGTATTCCCTGCGCCATGCCGACTACGCGCGCGAGCTGGCGGAAAAGGCCGCGGACCCGGCGCGCAAGGTGGAGCTTATCCGTATCGCGGAAGCTTGCGAACGCTGCCCGGCAGAGCCCCCGCGCGACTTCTTTGAGGCCGTCCAGTGCGTCAGGATGTACCACCTTGTATGCTGGAAGGAAAGCTCGGATCGGCCTGAGGTGCCCGTCGGGAGGCTCGATCAGCTTCTCTACCCGTATTACGAAGCTGATAAGAAAGCAGGGAAGATCACCGCGCAGGAGGCGTCAGAGCTTCTCGGGGCGCTCTGGCTGAAAATTAGGGAGTGCGAGAACCTCGTGACCATCCCCCGCGAGCAGCGGGCGGCCCCCGGTTCATTGCTGCCGAACATAACCCTCTGCGGCGTCAACGAAAAGGGCGAGGATTTGACAAATGAGGTATCATGGCTGATACTGGAAGCCATGGCTCAGATCAAGCTGTCCGAGCCTGCCATATATGTGCGCTACAACCCCGAAATGGATCCGGATTTCATCCTGCACGCGCTTCGCTGCAACGTCGAGTTCGGCGGCGGCAACCCGGCGTTCCTTAACGACCAACTGGGGACGCAGCGTTATCTCGACCGCGACGTCCCGATGATCGACGCTTGCGACTGGAATGCAAGCGGCTGCCTCGGTTACCACCTCGGCTGCATGGAGCATCTGGGCGGCGGACATAACATTAACCAGACAAAGGTGCTTGAGCTCGCGTTGAACGACGGGTTCGACCCCAGGCTGAAAAAGCAGTTGGGGCCGCATACCGGGGATCCGCGCAACTTCACCAGCCTCGACCAGTTGCTCGACGCGTATTACAAACAGCTTGAGTACTTTGTGCCTATACTGCACAAGATCAAGGTCATCTCCCTCGCAACGGAGATTGTTGACGGCCCGATGAGCGGCCTGCGCTGTGCCATGCAGTATGAGGATTGCATACGCGAAGGCCTGACGCCAAAAGAAGGCGGCGCGCGCTACCCCGAGGGCAGGACTTCGTGGCTCGGGAGCCGCGGTATGGTAGACCTGGCCGACAGTATCGCAGCCGTCAAGAAACTTGTTTTCGACAAGAAAATAGTCTCCATGGACGAGCTGCTCAATGCGTGCGCTGCCAACTGGGAGGGCTATGAAGACCTGCACCAGCTCTGTCTTAATGCCCCGAAATATGGCAACGACGACGACTATGTCGATGACATCTATGACAATTTATCAACTAAGGTCCCGGAAATCATGCAGCGCTGGATTGACCCCATCACGGGCAAAACCCCGATGCTCTTCATAGGCGCTGCAGCCGGACACGTCACCATCGGCAAGTCGATCGGGGCATTGCCAAACGGCCGCATCGCGTACAGCCCGACTTGCGACGCCGCCTGCTCCGTCATGCCCGGCATGGACGTCAACGGCCCGACGGCCGCGATCAACTCCGCAACGAAAGGCCCGTATGCCAAGGAGTTTGTCGGTTACGCGATGAATATGAAGTTCTCGAAATCCGTCCTCAACACTGATGAGAAGCTGCAGAAGCTCGCATGGTTAATCAAAGCGTTCATGAAGCGCAGCGGCTGGCATATCCAGTTCAACATACACAGCCGCGAAGAGTTGCTCGACGCCCAGGCAAACCCCGCGAGCCACAAGAACCTGCTCGTCAGGGTCGGGGGCTACAGCGCGTACTTTATAGATTTGCCCCGCGATCTCCAGAATGAGATCGTCACGCGCTCGATGCATGACAATCTGTAAACCGGGGGGTTGACGCACAAAAAGTCCATTCCTTCTCATGGACGATTTGTGCCTTGAGCACAGCGAAAGGAATGGACTTCTTTAAAATGTCAAGTAATATCGAAGGTATCGTTTTCAATATCCAGCGTTACAGCATAGACGACGGGCCGGGCGTGAGGACGACCGTTTTCGTGAAGGGCTGCCCTCTCACGTGCCTCTGGTGCTCGAACCCGGAGTCCCAGAGTTACCAGCCCGAGCCGACCTGGCGCTATACATCCTGCAAGCAATGCGGCACATGCGTATCGGCATGCCCGTCAGAGGCGATAAGACTCGAAGGCGGCGAGGTGCTTATCGACCGCAGCAAATGCAAACGCTGCGGGAAATGCATCGAGGCGTGTGTTCCCGAGGCGCTCAGCATGTCCGGCAAGCGGATGACAGTCGACGAGGTGTTCGCCGTGGTCAAGCGCGACTACGACTATTATGAAGCCTCGGGGGGCGGGGTCACCGCATCCGGCGGCGAAATACTCGGGCAGGCCGACTTTGTCGCCGCGCTGTTCAAACAATGCCGGGAAGCCGGGATAGGGACGTGCGCGGATACGTCCGGGTTCGGCGATAAAGCGGCTTTTGAGAAGATTCTGGAATACACAGACCTTGTGCTCTTCGATCTGAAGCATATGGATCCTCAGGAACACGCGCGGGCATGCGGTCAGTCAAATGAACTCGTGATGAGGAACTTTGACCTCGTTGTTGACTCCGGCGTAAAATTCATTGTCCGCGTCCCCCTGATCCCGGATTACAACACATCCGATGAGGTGCTTACGGCAATAGCCAAAGCTGTAAAGGACAGGATAGGCGGCGCCGAGGTCAATATCATGCCCTACCACAGTTACGGCGCGAACAAGTACAGGATGCTTGGCAAGGTTTATCCCCTCGAGGACCTGCGCGAGCTTCTGCACCAGGAGAAGACCCGGGCGAAGGAGATCTTTGAGGCACACGGGCTAAAATGCGAAGTATCGCAGTAGTGGCCCGGAAGGCCAAAAGCAAATAAGACCTTATGGGTGGCGCCCTTACCGGGCGCACCCCGTCAAAAAGAGCGGCCGGGCCGCTCTTTTGCTATGAGCGCTGCGGGGATGGCCGTTCATTTGGGTATTACTGCCGGAGTGCTGCAGGGGACGACAGTTTCTGTTGGCAAAAACAACCCTGCAAGGCGTTCTCGCGCCAGTATGGATTCAATGCTCCAGGTATGGGAGGCGCCGTTGATATTGGCGTAGGACATCTTGCAAACCCTCAGATAAGAGGCAATCTCCATTCGAAGCGATATGTCGCCGGTTTCCTCATACAACTCTATAGCGGGCAAAATCCCTGCGCTCTTCGCGCGGTAGAGTACGTCAGTGTCGAAGTCGTGCAGTGTCCCGCTGATGTACCTGTCCGTATTGTACCGGACGACTATAGCGTCGGGATTGCACAGGCACAACGCGCAAATCATGACCGACCCTGTGACAAGCGCGAAGCGCACAATTGAGAACTCAACTTTTTGCAGCGCTATGAGCGCGAGGTATACCGCAGCAAGGAATACCATAAAAAGACACGGCAGCAACCTGGGTATCGTAAGCCCGTAGGCCCCGATATACAGCGCCATTTTGCTGAAGGCCGCAGCGATCAGGACCAGTGTTATGACTGCCAGGGCGATATTGAATACTTTCAGCGTTATGCTGTCTTTACGGTGCTTTTTACCGGTGAGGTTACCGGCTGTCAAAACCATAAGGTTGATCGACGCGATACCGCACAGCTCAAAAAACCCCTGCCTTGCATACTCCGAGTAGACCAGCCACCCGAGCGGCCTTCTACCTGTGAACGCGGAAAAGAAGTATGGTACCTGGCTCAGTATGAAAACCAGGTAAATCGCGCATACGGCGCCGAGCACGGTGTATACCGTAGCCATGGGGATGACCCGCAGGGCCCCTACTACTTTCCCGGTTGGCCCGTGCTTTATCAAATCCGTCCCCTTTTTAAACGCGACGCCCGATACAAGCCCGTACAGATACGCGGCAACCGGTACGGCAAGTATGGCGTAGAAAACGACCGACACGTCAATAAACCTGAGTATATCGAAAAAGAAGTCGAGAATAACCCCAAAACCGCCGCTGTCCGCCCGCCTGAGGAGCGGTATCAATATCGCCGCCAGAATCAGCGCCAGCACCGCACCGAGTACGACAGGCAGTATCTTGCCCCGCCTGTTCCCCTTACGTAGGGCTGAAAAGCTCACGTATTGGTTAATGAAATTCCTGAAAGGGAGGATGACGACAGCGTTTATCCCATCAATAAGCAGATAATTTCCTGTTTTGCCGAGTATCGCGCTGCCTGATGCAATAATCACGTAATAGACTGCCGAACAGAAAAGGAACATTATCCTCACCGCGATAAAACCGGCGTTATCCCAAATCGCGTACGATAGCCCGGATACCAGCGTAACCGCAAACCAGAACCATGCGGCCCTCCCCCCTGTGAATACGCGTTTACCTTTCATATAGGCGGTGACTGCAAGCAGATATAGGGTTGTAAACGCTGCGACTCCCCACCCCCGCAGTGAAGAGAATACCCAGCTCGAAAACAGGTATCCGAGCAGGAACGCGGCAAGCGCGAATACAAAATCGCCCATGTCCGGCTTGAACTTGTTTTCGGGTTTGCTCACTTGCATCGGCGCCGGCCACGGGTGCAACGCTCCGTACCCGGCCTGATAAACGCCCCCCATGCTGCCCCGGGCGTCGCCCTGTATGTTGCCCGGCGTATAGCCCGGCGTATGGCCCGGCGTATGGCCCGGCGTAGAATTGTTATCGGCGTTATGATTATCGGTAGCCATGTTATGACCATTCCTTTCGCGTTTGATTCCTTACCCTTGACTCCCTGTCCCCAACTCTTGCCCCTCCCGCCCCTCGCACACATACTCCAAAAGATCCCCAGGCTGGCAGTTGAGCTTCTCGCAGATCGATTCAAGCGTAGAGAACCGCACTGCGCGCGCCTTGCCTGTCTTCAATATCGACAGGTTAGCCTGGCTCAGCCCGATAGAAGCGGCAAGCTCGCCCGAGGAAATCCTTCTTTTTGCCATCATTACATCCAGATTAACGACAATCGGCATAGCGGCAGCCCTCCTAAATCGTAAAATCCGCATCGTCCTGGAGCGATACGGCTTTGGCTACTACATTCTTGACGACACGCACGACCAGGCCCATGAAAGCCGCCGCAATACCTACCGCGACCCATGGTAAGTAGTATATCCCCGAGACCAGTGCGATTACGGCCCCGGCGAAGCAGCACCAGGATATCCAGCGCAGGCAAGTCGTATTCTCCGTAACGAACACCAACCCCGCCCCAATCCTGTGCAGAAGCACATAAAGGCATATAAGCAGACCAGCAGCGGGGGCGGCGCCCACGTAGATAGTTATCAGGAACACCAACCTCCCCGACGCTGCCGCCTGCGATGACAGCCCGATGAGGCGCCCTACCATATTTGGCGCGAATACCATGCACGCGAGCACCAGGACCATAAAAATAACCACGCAGACTTTGCTTAAGATCAGTGACTTCTTGTCATTCCACATACCATACCCTCCAATACTTTATCCGTCCGTTAGACGGAGTATATCACACAGTATATCGTAATGCAATATATTTTTATTGTTTTTCGATATATTTTTATTGTTATTCGGGTCGATAGCTTTTTCAGCGCAGCTCCACGTTTGCTTACCGGCGAAATCATTACTGTGACCAGCCAGCGACTACGGATACCCGCTGAAGGATCCATTTATTCACATACACGCGGAAGGGACAGGCTCATCGCCTGTCCCCGCAATCATCCGAATAAGTTTTGGAGCCTAATTCCTAACTCTTTGCATCCTTTGCGGTGCCGCATAGCTGTGAAAACGCCTCCGGTTCGTGGATCGCCATCTCCGACAACATCTTCCTGTTCAAATCGATACCGGAAACCTTTAGCCCGTGCATAAACGTCGAGTAGTTCATCCCATTAGCCCTGCAACCGGCGTTTATCCTCATTATCCAAAGCTGCCTGTAGTCCCTCTTCTTGCGCTTGCGCCCGACATAAGCGTAAGTGAGCGACTTCATGACAGCCTGATTAGCCATCTTGAAGTGCTTTGACTTAGAGCCCCAATAGCCCTTTGCGAGTTTTAGTATCTTTTTCCTTCTCTTGCGCGTCGCGAGCGCACCCTTTACTCTAGCCATCTACCTGCCTCCTATTTGTACGGGATCATTTGCTTAATCGCAGCTTCGTTGGTGACGTCGGCGTATGCGCCTTTGCGCAGTCCCCTCTTACGCTTGGTCGTCTTCTTGTTGAGGATATGATTCTTGTATGCGCGCGCGCGTTTGACCTTCCCGGTCTTTGTGAGGCGGAACCTCTTTTTTGCCCCACTGTGTGTCTTGATTTTTGGCATTTCTTCCTATCTCCCTTGCTTAATGCTTAACTTGCTTTGAGGTAAGGAACATGGACATGTGCCGCCCTTCCAGCTTCGGGTTTTTATCCACGCTTCCCAGCTCGGCGCACTCTTCGGCGAACTTCTTCAGCAGACCCTCGCCTATGTCGGTATGTGCCATCTCCCTGCCCCTAAAGCGGACCGTGACCTTGAGCCTGTCCCCCTCTTTGAGGAACTTCTGCCCATTTTTCAGCTTTACGTTGAAATCATTGACCCCGATGCTGGGCGACATTCGGATTTCCTTGACCTCGACGATATGCTGGTTACGGCGCGCCTCTTTGTCCCGCTTTGCCTGTTCGAACCGGTACTTACCATAGTCCATTATCTTGCAAACTGGCGGGTTTGAGGTGGGTGCGATTTTAACCAAGTCGAGCTCTTTTTCAACTGCGATCTCAAATGCTTGCGTTGACGACATAATCCCAAGCTGGGCGCCGTCCTCGCCAATCAGACGGATTTCCTTATCTTTGATTTCCTCGTTGATCTGATAGGTCACGCTGCTGATGCTAAAACACCTCCTGTATCGTTGCCGGTCATTTCAGAATGCACATAATAAAACGTGGAAGCGATAGCACCCACGTATCCCGACCCCCGGAAACCGGGCGCCGTATTCATTGACCACGGCTCGCTATATACTGTGGCGGCCGGGTGAGGACGGGGATGCCGTTCTGCTTTCTGTCGCGCTTTCCAATCGAGCGCACGGGGATTGTATCACCCATCAATCCCGCTTGTCAAGTTTTTAGATCTATTTTCCTAAATTTGCATGTTTTAACACTATCGGCTATGGTCAGGCGTTGTGAGTGCATTCCGTAAGCAGTCGTCACGGAATAGCGGGAAGTCTTTTGCCTTTTTGTTATTCCATTCGTAGACAGAACCTACAATGTCACCGATAATAGCTCCGAGCATTACCGTTCACCTCACTCTATTGCCCAAACGACCGTAGCTGTGTCGCTGACGTTTATATCTTCCGGTTCTGTATCAATCGCCATAGGCGCTGCTTCACAACACATCAAGGCTCCGCCGTCCATGAGATAATCGGTTTGAGAGTACAAATGATGCTCGCTCCAGTTGTAGTCAATGCGTTGGATTACTCCGAGCGTAACGCCTGCTGCTCTGGCAAGGACGGTTGCTTTCTGTTTCGCGTTTTCGACCGCGCTTTCAAGAAGCTGTTCAGATACCGCGTTTTGGTCTTTGATTGAAAAATTGATGTTGAAATTCGGGCTGGCTTCACATCCGGCGATTGCGCCGAGTGTCGTACCGAGCAGCGCCATGTCAAGGTCAAATTCCAGCTTCAATCCGTGATGGCAGTTATACCCGGCGAAACGCTGTTTGTGACCGCCGTTTTCACGGTAACTTTCATATCTTGTGTTGATGTCGAAAGCGGTCGTTTTCATGTCCTTTCTGTCATGCCCCGCCGACGTGATTGCCGCCCGCAAAACATCAAGCATATCCGAACTGCGGCGCATGGTTCTTTCGTAGTCCTTATCGCTGACCTTAAGGTTCATGTCCAGCACGATAAGGTCGGGCGCGGTTGACGCTTTGCCGATTCCTTTTACGACTATTTCTCTGTTGTTCATCATCTTTTACATCCGCGCTTTTTATAATCTTGTTGAATCTCTTTGCTCCAATTATCATCAAGACTTACGCCGCGCGGAGCGGCTCGAAATGACGCGACAGTTTCGCCTACAACAGCGTAGTTCAGAGCGATGCCTTCGCTGTCATTGTGAAAGTTTTGAGCGCGGTTACGGGCGACGCCGAAACGGTTAGCCACATCAACTGCGTCGATGTTTGCGCCGAGGAAGATAAACTCCCAACTATACTTCGACTTCTGATGCTCAATCATCGACTTGATTTTGTCGTAGGAAAACTCCCGGCTCGCGTTTTCCATACCGTCCGTGGTGATAACGAACAGCACCTTATCGGCGCGGTAATCTTCCGCTGTGGTCTTCTGAACGCCACCGATTTTGTTGATGGTCGTGCCTACGGCGTCAAGCAGTGCTGTGTTGCCGCGCACGAAGTAATCCTTGTCCGTAATCTGCCTGACCGCCTTGATGTCGATGCGGTCGTGCAAGACCTCGTACTGATTGTCGAAAAGGACGGTCGTAATGCGGCACTCGCCAGGTTCTGCTTGTTGTTTGGTAAGCATTGAATTGAAGCCGCCGATTGTGTCGCTCTCCAAGCCGCCCATCGACCCGCTGCGGTCGAGGATAAAGACTAATTCAGTGAGATTTGATTTCATGGGATAGTCCTCCGTTCATTGGTTTATGAACAGAGGATAGTCTTAATTAAACGATGATAGGTCGCATGGCAGGCGACATATCTTCCCAGATATTTGTTCGGTCGTTTGCGGAGCTTAGGCAATTAATGGACAACAATTCATAAAACGCTTCCATATGAATATCCAGTCATGCTCACCCTCCCAACAGCGGCTGGTCGTAACTGAACAGCACTTCGTTTATCTCAAAAATATCGTACTTCCGGCTCTGAATGAAATACTCTACAATTACGTCAAACTTGCGGCTGTGTGACAGCGCGAAGCCTGCACGTTCAAGCAAGTCCTCCGTCTGGTCGAGGTTGAGTTCAAGAGCGATTGCAAAGGCGAGAACGGTCGGCTTGCTTGGCGCGTATTCTGCATTGCTTCGTATCTTTGAAAAATGTCGGCGGTCAATGTTGGCAAGGTTGTAAACTTCCGAATCTTTCTTACCCTTTGCGTCAATGAGCCGTAGGAGCGTCGCGGAAAACGGTTCATCAAGGTTTCCGACTAAATCATCAAGGGTCGCCCCGACCGGCGCAGAGATAGTTTCTGCTACAACCGCTTCCTCTGTCATAAGCGGCATGGCCACAGTCATATCAAGCATTTTAATATCAGATAACGCTTGCCGCTCTGCGTCAAGCAACTCGCGCCGCATGATGCGATGTTCTTCGACATAATGCTCGTCAATATAACTCTCGACCGCTCCAAGTAAATCTTCGCTGACCGCGAGTGCTTCTTTATCAAATACCACAAGCGACACGTCAATGTCGTGTTCGCTGATGAAATCACGGATAGCGGAGGTAGCGACGCGGAGCGCGTCGGCTTTTGGATAGCCGTATATCCCGCTTGAAATGAGCGGGAACGCGATGCTCTCGCAGTTGTACTTCACAGCAAGCTCAAGGGAGTTTATGTAACAGGCGCGGAGCAGGGCTTCTTCACCATGCTGACCGCTGCGATAGACCGGCCCCGCCGCGTGGATTATGTACTTGGCAGGTAAATTGAACCCCTGTGTGATAACCGCTTCGCCGGTTTGAATCGGAGCGAAGTTATCACAGGCGGCTTGAAGCCTGTCAGCGCCCGCCGCGCTGAATATCGCACCGCAGACGCCGCCTCCCATTTGGAGCGACGTGTTGGCGGCGTTGACTATGGCATCAACATGGAGCTTCGTTATGTCGTTTCGGATAATGGAAAATGGCATTGCCGTTCACCTCACATGTTCAATGTTCTTGATTAGTTTTTTCATAATCGACCCCTATTCCTCCGCTGTGGCGAAGTAGTCATAAAAAGGCATTAAAAATCTGATTCCATTCACAAGGCGGTCGGCAAAGCTGGGGGAGAACAGTTCGTCGTTTACCTCCCCAAAATGAATCAGCGAAAATGATTTCTTATTATACCATTCCTGTGTTTTTGGCGTAGGCGCTTGCTTCTGGCGGGCATAATCCGGACCGTCGAGCTTAAACTCCTCTTGACTATCCAACAAATCGATCATCTTTTCAAATCCTTTTGGATTGCCGTCAATACGCGCGCGCAGTTTCTCCATTGTCGCCGCTTTCGCGGCGTAGTACCCAAGCCCGTAGCTCCAATTCTCAGGATTCAGGTCAAACCAGAACGTCAAGACCCCGACGCTCTCTACATCCTGCACGTACGGTTTCTCTACCGAAAACCACAGATTGTCCCTGTACAGACGGCCGTCATGGATACGCCGCGCGTCTTTGTAAATGCGTGACAGTTTGTGGATAAACCCGCGTTTGCCGTAGTCGGCGATGATTCTTGCGTAGACCTCCTGCCCCAGCTCTTTCATCGGGGTCTGAAACACGCGCTTGAACTCGTCCTTATGTTCCTCAAACCACGGCTTGTTGTTGTTCGTCCGAATACCCCACATAAAATCGACGGTCTCTTGCGAAAAGCCTTCAAACATATCGTGTACTCCTCACCTTACTTTTCATGAAATCATATCATCATAACTTACAAGCCGGACGTTTTTCCGTTTATCCGCTTCAGCTATTATCCTGTCTGTAAATCCTGATTTAGAAAACAGCCAGAACCATGTCCGATTGTAATGAAACAAGCCCTCTTTACTCACGAGAGCTGATAAAACATCTATATCCACCGGGGCATTTGTCCACTTGCACTCACAGAACAGGGCGCTGTCTTTACGATATGCCAGGATGTCGATTTCCTCCTGCCTTTTTTCGCGCGGATTATTACCCCACCACCTGCCGACTCTGCCTGGCAGAAATGGAAGCGCATTCTTCCTGGCTTCTTCCATAAGATATTGCTTGCATATTTCCTCAAAAACCAACCCCATATATGCGGGGAGTTCTTCAGATATTTCAGAATCAAACAAAGCTCCGCCCAAGCCGGACACGATGGCGCTCATGTTTGGGAACACGAAACGATACCAGAAACGGAACATTAGATCATCCAGATGGTAAATGCTCTTTTTGGACGATGTGTCTGTGATGGGCAGTTCCTTTTTCACAATACCAAGCGACATCAGTGATTTCAGGTATTTGGCGCATTTGTTGTTCTCAAGCCCGCATTTAGTGGAGATTTCATTGAGGCGTGACGCACCGCCGGCGATGGCTTCAATGATACCATTGTATGTGGACGGTTCTCGTAACTCCTGCTTCAGGAGGTTTGACGGTTCCTCGAACATGGTACCGGACGTCGCCAGGAACAAGTCGATGATATTTTCCGATAATGATTTAGTTTTGTTTATTTTACTCATATATTCGGGAATCCCGCCCGTTATGCCATATAGGACAGCCTTATCCTCTTTTTTTGGGAACTGCTCAAAAAATGGCAGCGCCTCAAAAAAACTGAACGGCATGATTTTAAACTGCGCTGTCCGTCTGCCATAAAGCGGGCTTTTGTAGCCCAGTACTTGATTCTCCATGAAACTCATACTTGAACCGCAAAGAATGAGGAACAGCTTGCTATCCTCAAACTGCGCGTCTATATGCGCTTGCAGTATGGAGGAAATAGGACGGTAACCCCCGGCAAGGAACGGGTACTCATCAATGGCTAGTACGATCCTGCTATCTTTGGAAATCTGATAAATGTAATCAAATGCCCTTTCCCAATCAGAAAAAAACGCGTTTTTGGCTAACTCTTTGGCGGTGGCTGAATACACATCGTTGCTGAACCCATTCAGATTCAGCATGCCGTCAGCCTCGCGCGCGGCAAAGTAGACCGCCTTTTTATCCCTGATGAACTCTTTTATCAGCGTAGTTTTCCCAACGCGCCTGCGGCCATAGATAATCGCGCATTCAAACCTATCGCTACGGTACATTTCGCCCAGTTTTCCAAGTTCTGCGTCTCTACCTATAAACATAGGCAACAACCCTTCTGTTGGCAACTTATGAGTTTGCAACTTATGAGTTTGATTATACAGCGCGTAGATTAATAAGTCAATAGCAGGTATACTGACTATTGAAAATACGCCGCACAGTGAGATACAGTTCACGGGTAGCCGGGATTTCACTCAGGTTCAGCGTATAAGCTGAACTTACGCAGTGTGACCCGTCGGCTGAATCCGGCTACGTAGGAAACCACTGCTTAGTTACCACTGCTAGGTTGATACGTCATCCTCGAGCAGTATCGCGTCGTCGGCGTCGCCGAACACCTCGACTGCCCGCAGGGTCCTGTTTATCGCCTTCGTCCTCCTGCCGACTATCTCCTCCAACGTCTTGTCAGCCGTCTGGATCTGCTTGTGCGCCTTGTCAAGGGTATCTCCGAACTTTATGAACTCGGACCTCACCGCGCGCAGCGTGTCCCATACCTCCTGCGATCGCTGCTCGATGGCAAGCGTCTTGAACCCCATCTGCAGTGAACTTAAAAATGCCGATAGCGTCGTCACCCCCACGGCCGTGACCTTGAACTTGTCGCGCAGTTCCTCGAACAGCGCTGCATTTTGCACTACTTCGGCGTACAGCCCCTCCGTGGGTAGGAACATCAACGCGAAGTCCGTCGTTTTCGGGGGGATTATATATTTGTCGTGGATTTCCCTTGCAAAAACGCGGATTTTCTGCGTCAGCGATTTCCGCGCTTCTTCGATTTCCTGCTTGTCTTCTGCGTCAAGCAGCCGGTTGTAGTCTTCAATCGGGAACTTGGAATCAATCGGCAGAAGTACCGGTTCTTCGCCGCTGCCCGGCAGTTTCACCGCGAACTCCACCCTCTTATTTCCGGCTATCTCGACATTTACCTCATACTGGCCCGGCGCAAGGATGTCGGCGAGCAGCTTTTCCAGCCGTACCTCGCCGTATGTGCCCCTTTCCTTGACGTTTATCAACGCATTCTTCAGGCTTTTTGCGTCGGCGGCAAGGTTTTTCATCTCGCCCAGGCCCTGTTGGACGCTGTCAAGCTGCTTGCTGACGAGCTCAAACGACTGCGCGAGCCGAGTCTCAAGCGTTTTCTGCAGTTTCTCGTCGACAACGCCCTGCATCTGTTCCAGCCTTTTCTCGTTGCTCTCCTGCAGGGCCCTCATCTTGCTTTCCAGCGTTGCGTTCACTTTTTCGATGTTCTCCGTGTTACCCCGCTGGATGGATGAAAGCCTGCTATCGATCTGCGTCTGGAACTCGCGGAGTTGCTTGTTGATTTCTTCCCGGTTCCCCTGCAGGGTCGACTGGATGCTTTCCTGGATTACTCCAAAACGCTGGAATTGCTCCGTCGCGCCGCTGCTTATCTGCTTTTGGACGCTGTCGCGCAGTTCTTCGCCATGCCTTCGGAGCAGCGGGGTGATTTCCTCCTGCTCCGGCTTTTTCCTGCCGGTAATAGTGAGTATGACCACGACGATGAGTAAAACCAGAGAGATTGCGCCAAGTACTATTAATAGTTCCAAGACTTCGCCTCCTAAGCGCCATCGACAAGCGGCGCGGTTAAGTCAGTGGTTACCTAGAAACGCGGCGCCTATAAGGCCGGCGTCATTCCCAAGCACGGCTTTGACGATCTTCGTCTTCGTGGCGTCCGATAAATGCCGGTAGAAGCTCTCGGCTTCCACAATGGCTCGGATTGGCCCGGAAAGGGCGTCCCACTCGTTTGATATGCCGCCGCCTATGCAAATCATTTCCGGGTCGAGGACATTAATCAGGTTTACAATGCCCGCCGCCAAATGCTCCGTATACAGGGCGACCGCCAACTGCGCAGCACTGTCACCAGTGCGATAGGCGATAAAAATCATGCGGCCGTCGACCCTTCCCTCATTTCCGCCGCATAACTCCCATAACCGGCTGTCCTTGTCCGCCTCCATGAAACCTTTTGCCGTCATAATCAGCCCTGTTGCAGAGGCATACATCTCCCAGCAGCCCGACCTGCCGCACCCGCATTTGCGGCCGCCAGGGTAAATGACCATGTGGCCGATCTCGCTTGCCGCCCCGCCAATCCCCGTATGCAGGCGGCCGTTTAGTATAAGCCCGCCCCCAACGCCTGTACCAAGCGTTATGAATACGACGTCCTTCGCCCCTTTCGCCCCGCCTGCAATGGTTTCCCCGATGGCGGCGCAGTTTGCGTCGTTCCCCAGATGGACAGGGCAGCGGTATTTCTCTTTAAGGGTACTGGTAATATCGGTTTTACGCAGCGGCAGGTTCGGTGTGAAAATGACCTCGCCTGTATCATCGTTGACCGAGCCCGGGACTCCTATCCCGATGGAGGCCGGGCTTTCCGCCGCGCCGCTGAGCAGCGTCCCGCAAACCTCGCAAAGCCCTTCGACTATTGCCTTTGCACCGCCGCCCCCAGCGGTGGGTATGCTGGTGCGGCATAGTATCCCACCGCCGGCGTCGACGATTGCCGCCGCTATGTTTGTCCCGCCAAGATCGATTCCAATATTCATAGGCCCCTCCTACTCGGCAAGCATCTTCCTCAACAACTCGTTGACGGAGGCGGGGTCTGCTTTGCCCCCTGTTTCCCTCATCACGCGGCCGACTAGGAAGCCGAATACCTTTTCACTCCCGTCGCGGTACTCCCTGACCGACTTCTCATTCTCACTGATGACTTTACGGATAGCGGACTCCAGCATCCCCGTATCAGCCACCATACCGAGCGCGTTTTCCTCGACATAGATCGCAGGGTCGATATCGTCTTCGAACACTTTGACAAGCAGCTTCTTCCCTACCGCCCGGTTTATCGTCTTCTTTTCCACCAGGTTTATGATTGCAGCCAGCTTGCCGCAATCGATTGTGATATCGTCCTCGCCCTTCCCGGCCGCTTTTGCGATTGCAAGCAAATCGCCAATAATCCAATTTGAAACCTCCTTAGGTTTACCAGTAGTTTCCAACGTCGTGTCAAAAATCCGGGAAAGGTTCAAGCTGCTCGAGATCAACTTGCTGTCGTGGTCGGGCAACCCGAGCACGGTGGTCAGCCGGGTGAACTTCTCGTGCGCGGGTTCCGGCAGCCCAGCCCGGATTCTTTCTATCAAGTCGCTGCCGATATGCACCGGCATGACCTCAGGGTTCGGGAAGTAGCGGTAATCGGACGCTTCCTCCTTCTCGCGCATCGAAAACGTCTCGCCGAGGTCGTCGTCCCATCGCCGCGTTTCCTGGATAAGCGTTTCGACGCCGCCTGTCAGGGCGTCGATGTGCCTTGCTGATTCGTACCCGATAGCCCGGGAGATGGCCTTGAGCGAGTTCATGTTCTTGATTTCGGTGCGCGTACCAAGTTTGGCTTCGCCCCACCGTCGGACAGACAGGTTGACGTCGCACCGCATCGAACCCTCCTGCATCCTGCAATCCGAAACCCCTGCGAAACTCAGCAGGAGGCGCAGCTTCTCCAGGTAAGCTACGACCTCTTCGGCAGTCCGGAAATCCGGGTTGGAGACAATCTCCACAAGCGGGACGGAGGCGCGGTTGAAATCTATGAGCGAGGATCGTGTACGCGGGTCGTGTACCAACTTCCCGGCGTCCTCCTCGATATGAATCTGCTTGATTGAAATCCGTTTTGAACCCGTTTTTGTTTGAATATCCACCCATCCGTTGCGGCATATCGGCGCAAACCATTGCGTTATCTGATATCCGGTAGGTAAATCCGGGTAAAAATAACTCTTTTTATCAAAAGTCATTACTGGCGCTATCTCGCTGTTTGTGAGCAGTGCGGCTGAAATTGCCAACTCGACCGCCCTCTTGTTCAAAACGGCGGGCATCCCCGGCATACCGGCGCAGGCCGGGCATACATTCTCGTTTGCGTCCGCCCCGAATTTAGCGGAGCACGAGCAAAACAGTTTCGACTCCGTCGAAAGCTCTACATGCACCTCGAGCCCCATTACGACCTCAAACACCCCGTTTGCCGTTGCGGCCGCCAAGACGCTGGGATTAGAGCTGTCCGTCATGCTATCGTCGCTCATTGCCGCTTGTACCCTGCCGTTCATATGCCCACCTTCTTTAAAACCGCCGATAAAGTATGCTCACGCCCGGGTCCTGCAATTAGTGTTGCCTCTACTCCGCAAAATGGGAAAGTAATCGAAGGCAACCCACATAACCGCGGTAGCGCGCGGTACCCAAGCTGTTGCTCACCTGTCATAAAGTCTTTATTTGCAGTCATTAGGATAACGTCATAGCTGTTCCAGTCAAGTGAACTTATTATAAGTCTCCTGCTTCGCATTGCCTTGTCATAGTACTTCATGTAGTTATCTCTGGATAATACCATCGCGCCAATGAGCGCGGTAAGCTTGGCTTCAGCCCCAAAAGCCTCTGTTCTGCTCTTGGTATACAACTCATGCAGATTGGCATAGTCCCCCGCCCTGTGACCGAATTTTATTCCGTCGTAGCGGCTGATATTGCTCCCGAACTCAGCGCAGCATAAAATCTGCATGACTTGAGGGTACACATCCAAATAAGGCAGTTCAATGTCAGTTGTCGCGAAATGCTTCCCAAACCCCGCAATCGCTTCTTTTGATGATTGCTCCTTGTTGTTGTAAACCGCATTCATGGGCACGCCAAGAATCGGGGGTTTGCTTCCAACTTCATTGTATGAATGCGCTGCACCCCCTGCGCCGCTAAGCTGATTTCCGTTTTGAGTGCTTCCCTTGACTGAGTCAGGCAGCATAGCTCCGTCCTTCTCGTCGAACCCCGCTATAATATCCAGGATGCGGAAGCAGTCCTCCGGGTCCTTTGCAATAACTCCAATCTGGTCCATTGATGATACAGCAGGGATTAGGCCATATCTTGATACTGTACCGTAAGTGGGCCTGATACAGCACAGACCGTCCGAGGCAGCCCTGCACGCAATCGCCCCTGCATAATCGTTCACCAGCGCGAATCCGGCTAAACCATCAGCCACCGCACCGACTGCGCCGCTTATGGTTCTCGCATCTCCGAACAATCCTGCTACCCCGAATTCATCCATCCCTGTTTTCCCGATGATATCTACACCTGCAGTTTCAAGCTTTGTCACGACCGTAGCATCGATTGGTGAGACGAAACCGTCGAGCATCCGCGAACCTGCGGCCACCTGACGCCCCTTGTGCATTATCGAGTCTTCCAAAGCAGCGCTTTTGGCCCCGCCACTGCCTTCCGTCGTGTCAGTTTTATACTTAACTACAAAATATTCCATAATTATTACCTAAACCAGCGTACCGGGAACCTGGAAATACCCGTCATGCTCCCAGTTCGTGTTTGCTAAAATCTCTTCCCTCGAAATCTGCTTTGTTGAAACGTCTTCGCGCAGCACTGTATTCAAGTCCAATACTGTCACCAGCGGTACTACACCGTTGGTCTCTATTTTCTCCAGCTCCTTAAAACCCCGGATCAAGGCGTCGAACCGCCCGTTTAACTCTTGCCGTTCACCTTCCGTTAAGTCAAGCATTGTCATTGCTTCATAATCAGAAATATCAGACATATAACACTACTCCTTCAAAGGTACTTAAGAACGCTCTGCCTTGCGATACCAACGATTTGCCCCCGAATCTCCGCTTTCCTTACTAGTAAGGTATGCGGAGTATTTGCAACTTGTTAGATACGCCTTAGTATTTTCATCGCCTTCTTGTAATTATCACGCGGGTTCCTGTAAAGCGCTTTCTCATCGGTTGGTACATACCCGCATTTTCTATAGATCCCCACTGCTTTATAGCTCCAGGTCTGCGTCTTTAGGAAAATCGGGGTTCTTCCATAAAACCCCGCCAGCATATCCGTCGCACGGGCGATTACGGCTTTTCCCAAACCAAGCCCCTGGTACTCCGGGTCGACGCCGACCCAATACAACCAAGGGCGCCTTACGCCATTTATATCCGTCCACCATGCGGTCGCTGTCGCGACAATCGAACCGCCCTCAGTCGTTCCCCGCTCAGTCGTTCCCCGTTCAGTCATTCCCCGTTCAGTCGTTCCCCGTTCAGTCGTTCCCCGCTCAGCCGAACACCGCTCAGTCGTTCCCCGTTCAGTCGTACCGCCCTGCTTTTCTATGAAGAGGCACCGGTCATATAATTGCTCTTTATGCGGTATGAAGAACTCCTTGAAGTACATCAGTGCGGCAAACTGACTTTGGAACTCGAGGACTGATGCTTCAATCCGCGCCCAGCCCTCTTCATCGCCGTCAACGTAGCATCGGAATCTGAAGCCTTCAGGAAGCTCGGTGGCAATCTTGGGCGCACCGGGTTCCCTTCGCATATACAGCCCTGCGTATGGTATGCTTTTATCGAGCATAGGTACCCTCACTAGCGACTGCCCGCCGCCGACTGCCCGCCTCCGGTTGCCCGCCGCTAACTGCCCGCCTCCGACTGCCCAGCGCCAACTGCCCGCCGCTAACTGCCCGCCTCAAATCCGCGCCCACAAGGCAGCGAACCCTCTGCGTAATATGCCGGAGCTGTCTCACACCCAAGCTTCGCCCGGAATAAGAGGTATTGACCCCGGGGCAAGCCCCGGTCCCGGCCTTCGGGTAATGGCTGCGGCTCTAAGTTGTTCTGCTGACTATTAAACGTGGTCTTTAGATTATATTATGCGTTCTAATATAACTAATTTGTTATTTTAGGAACTCATATTCTAATCGTACACCAAAGCATCTATATACGATACCGTTCACGCCGACCATGTCATCTGCATACCGGATTGCTTAATCGTCTCCGCCTCACTTAACTGTAATTTTCAGCTAATACCGGCTTCCAACAAATCCTACCATACCAGTTTGGCAATATCAATAGATAAGTTGCTCCAAAAGAAGTCGAGTATGCGATTGTTGCTACACTTCACACGGTCCGGTCAGGCGTTGTGAGTGCATTCCGTAAGCGTAGCATGGAGGCGAAGCGCCGCATGTATAAGACATGGACGCTTATCCATGCGGGAAGGAATGCAGTCACAACGCCTGACGCAAGTGACCGTGTGAAGTGTAACCCGATTGCCAAAGTTGAAAAGCCCGGCTTGATGACAAGTGTTTTCGTACAATTTTCGCGCAAAAGTTAAATTATTTAATAAGAATACTGTTATTTTGTAGAAAACTGTGTATAATAGTCAATCGGGATAGAGGATCGCGCGGGATACCACAAAGAGTGAGACCTCTTGTTACAATATTGATACGACGCTCAGGCGAAAGGAATGTACGATAGCATGTCTGACGCGCTTGAACTCCAGGACCTTCCGGTATACCTGTTCCATCAGGGCACTAACTATCATTCGTATGAGTTTCTGGGCTGCCATTTTGACCCGGAGGAAGGCAAGGCCGTTTTCCGCACGTGGGCGCCATCCGCCAAATCGGTGCACATCATTGGTGATTTCAACGGCTGGGACGAAGATACGTCCCCGATGAAACGCATTTCCGACGACGGCGTATGGGAAGCCAAAGTCACGGGCATACATGCGGACCAGCGGTACAAGTACCTTATAACCACCGGCAGCGGCGACCGCCGCAAAAAGGCCGACCCATATGCCTTCTACTCGGAAACCGACGGGAAGACCGCGTCCATAGTCTTTGATATCAACGGCTATGAATGGGGCGACGGCGAGTGGCAGGAGGCTGGAAAGGGCAGGCGCCCCCTCAGCAGCCCGATGAACATATATGAGGTGCATCTCGGCTCCTGGATGAGGGCCGCCGACGGCAAACCGCTCAGCTACGCGGAAATAGCGGAGCGCCTGATTCCCTACGTCAAGGAAATGAATTACACCCATGTCGAGCTCCTCCCGGTGATGGAACACCCGTTCAGCGGCTCATGGGGCTACCAGATAACAGGTTTCTACGCCCCTACATCGCGATTTGGCGCCCCGCACGATTTCATGGGGCTCATAGACCGGTGCCACCAGGCCGGGATAGGCGTTATTCTGGACTGGGTCCCGTCGCATTTCCCAAAGGACGGGCACGGTCTTATCGAGTACGACGGGGAGTGCCTGTATGAATGCCGCGGCGAAGACCGGATCGAGAACCCGGACTGGGGCACCCGCTGCTTTGACTACGGGCGGACGGAAGTCCAGTCATTCCTCGTGTCAAACGCGATTTTCTGGTTAAGCGTCTACCACGCCGACGGCCTCAGGGTCGACGCCGTGAGCTCGATGCTATACCTCGACTATGGCAGGAAAGCCGGGCAATGGACGCCAAACTCCAACGGCGGCAATGAGAACCTGGAGGCAATCGCCTTCCTCCGCAAACTGAACACCGCCGTTTTCGGGGAGTTCCCGCACGCTATGATGATAGCGGAGGAGTCGACTGCCTGGCCCCTGGTCTCGAAACCGATCGGCGACGGCGGGCTTGGCTTCAACTTCAAGTGGAACATGGGGTGGATGAACGACATGCTCGAGTACGTGGTCATCGATCCCGTATACAGGAGCAGCGCCCACGAGAAAATAACATTCTCCTTTATGTACGCATTCAGCGAGAATTTCATACTCCCGCTTTCCCATGACGAGGTCGTCCACGGGAAAAGGTCGCTCCTTAACAAGATGCCCGGCGAGTATGAGGTGAAGTTCGCCGGACTCAGGGCTTTCCTCGGGTATATGATGACGCACCCGGGCAAGAAGCTGACATTCATGGGTTCGGAGTTTGGCCAGTTCCGGGAGTGGGACACCGACACCGGGTTGGACTGGCTCCTCCTCGACTACCCGATGCATAACAACCTCAAGCATTACACCTGCAAACTCGGCGCTTTCTACCTGGAGACGCCCGCGCTGTGGGAGATAGACTCCTCGTGGAAGGGATACAAATGGATATGCGAGGACGACCGGGAGCGGAATCTTATATCGTTTTACAGGACCGACAAGAAAGGCAATATAATAGTAGTATTGGTCAATTTCGCACCGGTGGTCAGGTACGGCTACCGCATCGGGGCGCCCGAGCGCGGGGTGTATTCGGAGGTGTTCAACTCCGACCTGCCGGAGTACGGCGGTTGGGGCAACGTCAACGGGGCCATTGAAACGGAACGCATTGCCGCGCACGGTTTCAACCAAAGCATCAGCCTCACCGTACCGTCGCTGGGTATAGTGTGCCTGAAGAAGGATTAGGGGGGGGGACAGCGCTTAATGGGATTATTTGGGCATAAAGAGTGCGTCGCTATGCTACTCGCAGGGGGCAGGGGGTCGCGGCTCAAGTCGCTGACCGAGCAAATCGCCAAGCCTGCGGTGACATTCGGGGGTAAATACCGGATAATAGACTTCCCGCTGACAAACTGCGTACATTCAGGCATCGACACCGTCGGGGTCATGACGCAGTACCAGCCGCTGCTGCTGCACGACTATATCGGCAAAGGGCAGCACTGGGACCTCGACACGCTGTATGGCGGGGTCTCGATACTGCCCCCGCACAGCAAACCGGGCAGTACCGCCTGGTACAGCGGGACCGCGAACGCCGTCTACCAGAACCAGAACTTCATCGAGACATTCAGCCCGGAGTACGTGCTGATTCTTGCCGGCGACCATGTGTATAAAATGGACTATTCGGAGATGCTCGACTACCATAAGAAAATGCGCGCCGACTGCACGATTGCCGTGCTTGAGGTGCCTATGGAAGACGCCGGGCGGTTCGGGATCATGAACGCGGGGCCTGACAACTCGGTAATCGAGTTCGAAGAGAAACCGCTCCACCCGAAGAGCAACCTTGCGTCGATGGGTATCTACATTTTCAACTGGCGCACATTGAGGGACTGCTTGTACGAAGACGAGAAGCACCCTGAATCCACGCACGATTTCGGGAAAGACGTGATCCCCGGCATGCTGCGGGACGGGCGCCGCCTGTACGCCTACCGGTTCGAGGGGTACTGGAAAGATGTAGGGACGGAGGAGAGCCTGTGGTCTGCAAACATGGATCTCCTGGACGACCTCCACCTCGGGTTCGAGAACTGGCAGATCCTATCCAGGATCGAAGGGCGGCCCCCGCATTACATCGGCCCGTCGGGCAGCATCAGGAACACCCTCATAACAGAGGGTTGCGAAATATACGGAAGCGTCGAAAACAGCGTTTTGTCCGTTGGCGTCTATGTTGAGGAGGGCGCCGCCGTGAAGGACTGCGTGATTATGGCAAACGTGCGGATATGTAAAAACGCGGTCGTCAATTACGCGATCCTTGACGAGGCCACGGTCATTTCAGAAGGCTCGGTGGTCGGGAGTCCTCTCTCTGAGGGCGGGAAGCTGACGGTATGCTCAAGGGGGAGCGTCATATGATATGGGGAGTGAGTTTTCATTAAATGAATGAAGTGATGTCAAAAGTATACGCCGGATTGTGCCTTTCAGACCCGCATCCGGACCGCGCCGGGGACGGTAGCCCGACAAGGACCCTGTCATCAGCGCGTTTTGCGGGCCGGTACCGCCTGGTGGACTTCATGCTGTCGAACATGGTCAACTCAAGGATCTTCACGATAGGAATGATCCTCAACAGTCATTACCAGTCGCTTATCAGCCATATAGGTATGGGTAAGGAATGGGATCTTGCCAGAAAGACCGGGGGCGTGACTTTTTTCCCGCCCTACCTCGCTGACGAACGTCAGAGCGTAAACAGCGAGCTTGACGGCCCCCTCCAAAGGGCGGTGCAGTTCATCATGGAGGAGTCAAAAACTGAGTATATCGTCCTTACGGACAGCAGCATGGTATATAATATAGACTACAGGGTAGCCGCTGAAGCCCACCGCAAGAGTGGCGCCGATATCACCGCCATCTACACGAGGAAGTGCGTCACCGCCGCCGAACGGGAGTATGCCGTCGTGTTTGATATCGGGGATAACGGGCGCGTCAGCGGGGTCGGCAAAGCCCGGATCATGGACGAGCCGCTGAATGTGTCGCTTGGCGCGTATATAATGCGGAAGAAGTACTTCGCGCAGTTGACCGCCGGCGAGAAGAACTGCGGGATGTTCCGCTTCTCCCGCGTACTGATTGCGGACGCGCTCGGCAGGATGAACATCGCAAGCTATGAGTTCCGGGGGTATACCGCGCAGATAAGCTCGATCGAGACTTTCTACAGATATAACATGGAGATGCTGGATACGGAGAAGAGAAACTCCCTGTTCGGCTTTGAAGGCAGGCTGATCTCCACAAACAAAAGGGACTCGCTACCCACGAAATACGGCAAGAACTCGTCGATAGGCAACTCAATTATTTCGGATGGCTGCCGGATCGACGGCACGGTGATAAACAGCGTCCTGAGCAGGAATGTGAGGATTGCCGCAGGGGCCGTGGTCAAAAACTGCATCCTGCAGGAAGGCACGCAGATCGAAAGGTCCGCAAAACTTGATTGCGTAATAACCGACGCCCAGGTCGTGATCTCGGAGAACCGCGGAATGGTCGGATATGAGACGTATCCGACATACATCGAGTACGCGAGAGTGGTATAGGTAATCATATTAATAACGTCTTTGTGACGGGAGGTTAAACAATGGGAAATAGTACGAGAAAATTCAAAGTGCTCCAGGCCGTTTCCGAGGTGGTTCCATTCATAGCTACGGGCGGCATGGGCCAGGTGGCGGGCGCCCTTGCCAAAGCGCTTGCATCAGGAAACGAGGACTTGGAAGTGCGTGTGGTGGCGCCGCTATATGGGTCGTTCCGCGAAAAATACGAGCAATATATGAGCTTCCTGGGCGAGACCGAGGTGCAACTCGCCTGGCGGACCGAGTACTGCGGTATTTTTGAGCTGGTATACAACGATATCACCTTCTACTTCGTTGATAACCGCCGCTATTTCGACCGCGAGCGGGCGTACGGGTATTACGACGATGGCGAGCGGTTCGCTTTCTTCTGCAAGGCGGTATTCGAAGTCATCGGGACGTCAGGCTTCGTCCCCGATATCATACACTCCCATGACTGGCAGACGTCGCTCATACCTATCTACCTGAAAACACATTTCTCGGGAAGGTACCCCGATATGCGCTCGGTCTTCACGATACATAACGTGGAGTACCAGGGCAAGTATCCTTCAGATATCCTTTTCGACGTCTTCGACATGTGGGAGGGCGCCCGGAGCCTGGTTGAGTTCGACGGCTGCATCAACCTCATGAAAGGCGCGGTCGTCAGTTGCGACAAGCTCACGACCGTCAGCCCGTCGTATGCGCTCGAGATACAGTCCGGTGGGGGCTACGGTCTCGACCCGATCATCTCCGAGAACGCGTACAAGCTAAGCGGGATAGTCAACGGTATTGATACGGAGCTGTACGATCCGGCGATGGACACGCTGCTGTGCAAAAACTACACGGCGGAGACTCTTGATGACAAAGCGTACAACAAGAGGGACGTGCAGACACTCTTCCATCTACCCGTCGCGCCGAGGAAGATGCTGATATGCATCGTCTCGCGGCTGGTGTCGCACAAGGGCATCGACCTGGTGACCTGCCTGATGGACGACCTGCTGAAAATGGACGTACAGTTCCTGCTGCTTGGTACTGGCGATCATGACTATGAGCTCTATTTCGAGGAGAAAGCGGTCGTACACCCCGACAAGGTCGCTGTGAGCATCGCCTTCAACCCGAATATAGCGGGCAAGATTTATGCGGGCGCGGACGTGATTCTCATGCCGTCGCGCAGCGAGCCTTGCGGGTTGGCGCAAATGATAGCGTGCCGCTACGGGACGATCCCGATAGTCCGGGCGACAGGCGGGCTCAAGGATACGATCAGGGACTGCCGCCTTGGCAGCGGGAACGGCTTCACGTTCGAAGACTATACTTCAGCCGCGTTGCTTGAAACCATACGCCAGGCGCACGACCTTTATACTTACAGGGAGCCGGACTGGAAGAACCTTATGCGCGAATCGATGGCCTACGACTTCGGTTGGAATGTCTCCGCGCAGGAGTACGCCAACCTCTATAGGGGATTGCTATAATAGGGACAATGTATATTTTCGATGAAAGCGATGAGTACTACAGGTCGCCATACGGCGCGGTACAGGCGCCGGGCAAGCTGGATTTGAGGATAAGGGTGCGCCGGGGGTGCTCCGCATACGCCACCCTGCGTATGCGGCCGGACGGCGGCGAAGCCAGGGATACCATCATGGACTATGCACGCGCCGTCGGGGATTATGACGAGTACAGCACGGCGGCAATCGTTGAAATACCCGGGCTTTATTGGTATAGTATCCTGGTATACTGCGACGACGGCCTCCTGCTGACCGTTCCCGAACACCCGGGTGGCAGCTTCCAACTCACCGCGTACAGCCCTTCCGCCAAGACGCCCGGCTGGATAAAAGGCGGGCTCATATACCATATCTTCGTCGACAGATTCAACCGCGGCAGGCCGCCCGGCCCTGACAGCAAGCCCCGGGGGTTGAAAGAAGGCTCGATATTCAGATCGGATTGGGGGGGGTGCCCGGGCTTTCTGCCCGACGGTTCGGGGATCGTCAAGAATAACGACTTTTTTGGCGGGGATATTCATGGTATAATAGAAAAGCTGCCTTACCTCGAGCAACTGGGCGTCACCTGCATATATCTCAGCCCGGTTTTTGAAGCAGTCTCAAACCACAAGTACGACAC
>Ga0082212_10001440_pt1 | contig 35068 bp, 26 predicted proteins | sample TergutNt197P3_FD_71548 | JGI IMG/M metagenome (GOLD analysis project Ga0082212, IMG submission 71548) | Neocapritermes taracua P3 segment gut microbial communities from Petit-Saut dam, French Guiana - Nt197 P3 | ecosystem: Host-associated > Arthropoda: Insects > Digestive system > Gut ... | reverse complement strand
TCGGCGTGCTATTTTATGTGGATCATATATCTTCAGGTTACACATTCTATCTCAAAAGCGCCGTATGAGCTTACATTTTGGCATTACCTGAATGTGGCTGTGCCGCTTTTGGTTATTGTCTTTTCATCCGCAATTTATTTCCGTCATGAAGATTCGTAAAAGTATCCGCCCTCTCCTCTGCGCTAACTATACGTAAAAATTTACCTTGACTTTCAAAAGCCGTCTGCCTTCCTGAATAAAATGAGAGTAAGCTGATGATATTTCAATACCAGGCGCTCAACAGCAGCGGCGACAGCGTATCGGATTACATAGACGCGCCGTCCGAAAGCGCGGCCATAAGCAAAATACGCGCGCTTGGGCTATACCCTGTTAAAATATCCCGGCAAACAATAGCGGAAAACGGCGCGAAGACAACCGGCTTAAAAAATATCCTTGAACGCCTATCATCCGAGATGAGCGTAAAATTTAATTCGCGTCAGACCGGTATTTTTTCGCGCCAGCTCTCTACGCTGCTTAAAGCGGGGATGCCGCTGCTCACAGCGGTAAACGACATCATCGAACAAATAGAAAACAAGCACTTTCGCAATATCGTAAGCGACGTAAGAGATAAACTTGAGGGGGGCAGTTCTTTTTCAAACGCGCTTTCGCGGCACAGCGTCTTCTCCGAAATGTATATAAATATGGTTCGCGTGGGCGAAAATCTCGGCTCATTGGATCATGTTATGGAGCGCCTTGCGGAAATATCCGAAAAAAATAACATCATAAAAAACAAGATACGCGCCGCCCTCTACTACCCTGTCTTCATGTTCTGTTTTGCGATAATCATAGTGATATTCCTGATGGTCAAAGTAATTCCTACAATCGCCGAAATGTTCCGCGACCAACAGAGGGAGCTTCCGCTGCCGACAAAAATTGTAATCTTTTTAAGCGACTTTTTATCAAGCTACTGGTTTATTATACCGCTCATTATCATCGGGCTTATATGGCTCTACAGACGTTACTCGGCAACAGCAAGCGGCAGGCACAGAATAGACGGCATAAAACTAAAGCTGCCCCTTTACAAAAAAATGCTGGTACTCCGCTTTACCCAAAACCTGGGAATTCTTCTAAGCAACAAGGTTGACATTATAAAATCTTTTGAGATCGTTCAAAAAATCGTAACCAATGTAATAGTTGAGGAAAAGATAGGCGATGCCTCGAAAAAAATCCGCGAGGGTTCAATCGTGTCGCAGGCTCTGAAACAATCCGACTTTTTACCCAAGTTAGTCATAGGAATGATAGCCGCAGGAGAATCGGGCGACAACCTCGACGACATGTTAGTAAAGATAGGAAATCTTTACGAAGTCGAATTAGACCTGACCATATCGTCATTCACAAGTTTGATTGAACCGTTGATCATAATATTTATGGGTATCATAATAGGAATTATAGTCATATCGGTCATGCTGCCCATCATGGAAATGAACCTGTTGGTTCAGTAAGCAAGGGACGCAACTCATTGTGTCTTTGCGGCTAATTGCGCGCCACACGAGTGCCGCGTTTTTCATACCACGCGCCTTTGGTTGTGCCGTGTTTGGTGAGGTAGCCGTCTTCAACAAGCATCTTTATTGTTTTTGCGGCGGTGTTTACGTTTATACCGAGAGTTTCCGAGACTTGGAGAACGCTCCATTCCGGCTTATCATCAAACAATCGCAATATCGCACGCGCGGTTTTGCCGAGCCGCATATCGTCTTTTGACATAGTTTCGATCTTGCTTTCAAGATGTTTTTTTTGTTTTTGGAGCGCCGTCAAAAAAAACGATAGCCACGGCTCATAATCCGCTTTGCCGTCAAATATGTTTTTCTGTGTTCCACGCAACGCGCGATAATACCCTTCCTTGCCGGCTTCAATTATAGATTCGATAGAACTATACGGAGCATAAGTATATCCACTTTTCAATAATAACATTGCGGTCAAAGCGCGCGACAGACGGCCGTTCCCGTCCTGAAAAGGGTGTATAGCCAAAAAATGCACGACAAACACGCCAATCACAATCAACGGATGTAAAAACGGGTCGCTAAGATTTTTCTGCGTCCAGTCTACAAGTTCTGCCATCAAACGCGGCGTGTCAAACGACGCGGCAGTTTCAAAAACGATTCCGATTTCCTTTCCTTTCGCGTCATAAGCTGCAACAGAATTCGGAAATTTCTTATATTCGCCGCGATGTTTTTCATCTTTACCAACGTATTGAAGCAAAATCTGATGCAACTGCTTTATATAGTTTTCTGATAATGGGATGACCGAATAATCGTCAAAGATTGTATCCATGAGTTTAGCATAGCCGGCAATTTCTTCCTCATCCCGTGATTTGAATGATGTTCTATTTATGCGGGACAGCAGTTTTTCCACCTCCACGTCGGATAATTTGTTGCCTTCAATACGGTTTGAAGAACCGACGGATTCGATTGTGGAAATTTTACGCAAGGCTTTTAATTGCTCCGGGCGCAGGCGCGTAAAACCGGTCCAAGCCTCCCTGAACGCTTCTATTTCCGCAATCTGAGAAAGCATTTGCGGGGTTATTTTAATGTTTTTTATATTTATCACGGCATTGCTTATCTTACGATATTATACGATATTGTACGAGATTATACGAAATAGTACGAGATTGTACGAGATAGTACGGAATAGTGTGCTAAAAAGTCCAGCAAAAACTACGCTCCGGTTAAAAAAATCTGTATCTTCTGCACACGAATGGGGCGAATATGTGCCGGATGCCCCGAAATCCGTACCCAATGGTTCGGACTGTGAACTAATTTTCTTCTTGCCGAAAGAAGCGGTTAAAACTACTTTAGCCTAATCAAGGGAATGAGGCCGAAATGAACAAAAAACTGATTTACCTGCTTGCGGGCTTTACAATAATATATTTTATAACGGGTTCAACAGCCGACTTTTACACGGATTATATATGGTTCAAAATAAATAACGGAAACGGCGTATTCTGGACGCTCTTTTTATCAAAGTTTAACACAGGCCTCGTTTTCGGCATGATATTTGCCGCGCTTTTCTCTATAAACCTGTTAATAATGAGACTTGCGGGAGGCCGCGGCCGCATCTTTACCCGTAACATTCTCGACAGTCTGCGCATACAAAAACTTCCCTCCCCTGAAAAAATGCTCTTTTTAGCGATTGCGTCATGCGCTGTGTTTACATCCATAATAATGGGGAGCGCCGCTGCCGCTCACTGGGAAGAATGCCTTATTTTTCTGAATCAGGTTCCGTTTGACGGCTTCCCGAAAGACCCGGTTTTTTCCAAAGATATAGCCTTTTTTGCTTTTTCTCTGCCGTTCTACCGTTTTTTATTCGCGTGGTTCATGGCCTCTTTCATCATAATAACAATGCTTTCCGTAATTTTTCACGCGCTTAACGGAGGAATACGCCTTGCGAGCGGCGTAGAATTATCCCTTTTTTCAAGGACTCATATATCGGTACTCACAGGAATAATACTGTTCATAATCGGCCTCGGCTACAAGCTGTCGGCATACGGCCTGCTTCTTAAAGAAACCGGGAAATTTTTCGGTCCAGGATATACCGCCATACACGTAAACCTTACGCTCTATAACGTGTGTATGGCGCTTTCATTCATAGCGGCAACCCTGCTTTTCGCAAACGTGGTAATAAAAAGCGTCAGAATGCCGTTTTTTGTGTTGGTATCGCTCCTATCAACCTATTTCATAACAGGAGTAATAATCCCCTCGCTTGTACAGCGCTTCATTGTAGACCCCAACGAACTCGATAAGGAAAGACCTTACATAACGAACAACATCAGGTTTACACGCAGAGCCTACGACATAGAACGAGTAAAAGAAATAAATTTCGCCAATAAAAAGACCCTTACATATAGCGATATAAAAAACAACAAGGATACTATCGATAATATAAGGCTGTGGGACTGGAGGCCGCTCAAACATACCTATAAGCAGCTGCAAGGACTGAAACAGTACTATTTTTTCAATGATGTCGATGTTGACCGCTACAAAATAAACGGCAAAAAAACCGCGGTAAACATCTCGGCGCGGGAACTCACTATTGAAGGGCTGCCTTACAGAAGCGTCTCATGGCAAAACCGTCACCTTATGTACACCCACGGTTACGGCCTTGTCATGAGCTTGGTAAACCGCATAACATCGGAAGGACAGCCCGAAATGCTGATTTATGACATACCGCCTAAATCAGAGACAGGGATGGAGGTGACCCGCCCTGAAATATATTACGGAGAGCACAATAATTCATACGCAATAACCAACACCTCGGTAAAACCCGGCGAATTTGATTACCCATGGGGAGACGAAAACAAATATACGACATACGCGGGAAGCGGAGGCGCGGAGCTTGGGTCATTTTTTCGGCGCCTTATGTTTGCTATCGCGAATAAAGACATCAACATCCTTATATCGGGGAATATAGAAAAACACAGCCGTATACTCTATAAGCGCAACATTATTCAAATGGTATCGACAATGACTCCGTTCGTCAATATCGACTCCGACCCGTACCTCGTACTTTCTGAAGGACGCCTATACTGGATAATCGACGCCTTTACCACATCGGATTACTTCCCCTACTCCACACCGGTAAATTTAGCAAACAAAAGAATAAACTATATACGTAATTCCGTAAAAATAGTCATCGACGCTTACAACGGCACAATAAACTACTACATCATAGACAAGGATGACCCGTTGCTTGCGGTCTACGCAAATATATTCCCCGGTTTATTCAAAGAAAAGGCCGAAATGCCCCTCGACATTCAGGAACATCTGCGCTACTCCAGCTACATGTTCAGTATACAGTCAAACATACTCCTCAGGTACCACATGACCGACCCGAACATATTTTACAATAATGAGGATGCTTGGCATATAGCAAAGCAGATATATGAAAACAACGAAGAAGAAATGGAGCCTTATTACCTTGTGACAAGCCTTCCGGATGAAAAAAAGAGCGAGTTTCTCCTTATTATACCTTTCACTCCGTACAAAAAAAACAATATGATAGGTTTTTTGACTGCCAAGTGCGACATAGAAAACTACGGAGAACTCAAACTTTACCAACTGCCCAAAGAAAGGCTCTCTTACGGTCCCATGCAGCTTGAGGCGCGTATAAATCAGGACCCGGAAATATCGAAACAGCTTACACTCTGGAGCCAAAAGGGTTCAAGGGTAATAAGGGGCAATATGATGGCAATACCGATAGAAGAATCGATATTATTCATAGAACCGCTCTACCTCAAGGCGGAGACAAGCGAGATGCCCGAACTAAAGCAGGTTGTCGTATCTTTCGACGACAAGATCGTAATGGAAGAAAATCTATCCGCGGCTATTGAAAAACTATTTTACGGAAGAGAGCCATTGCGCAATAAGGGGCAGGCGGAAAATAACGAGCAATTTATGCATGAACTCGCAAACAGGGCTTACAACCATTATATAAGGGCAGAAAACTATATGCGTAACGGCAATTGGAAGGATTACGGCGCCGAATTAGACGGCCTCAAAGAAGTTCTTACTCTTATGAAAAATAAAGGGAACAGATGAAACTTGAAAGAGGAAGCGGCATACTGCTGCATATAACAAGCCTTAGCGGCAAGGAATTTTCAGGCACAATGGGAAGTGAAGCCTATGATTTTGCCGATTTTTTAGATAAAAGCGGAATAATGTACTGGCAAATACTCCCGCTGGGCCCGATTTCAGGAGGGATGTCCTATTCACCGTACGCCTCACCCTCTACTTTCGCGGGAAACCCGCTATTTATAAGCTGCGACGAACTCTCCAAGGCGGAATGGTTCGGCAAGAAAATAGACTTCCCGCGGACAGACGAACCGGAACAGATTGATTTTGAGCAGGCCGCGTCTTTCAAAATGAATATTTTAAGAGAAGCGGCCTCATCGTTCTTTAGCCCGAAAAACGGCGAACAGGCACAATACGACTCTTTTTGCGCGGCCAACGCATTCTGGCTTGAAGATTTTGCCCTATTTCGCGCGCTGTCGCAAAAATTTACCTCAGATAACTGGCGTTCATGGCCCGATGCCGTCCGTACAAGACAATCCCAAGCCATGCGCGCCCTTTCAAGCGAACTCAAAGAAGAAATCCGCCTGCATAAATTCATACAATATATATTCTTTTCGCAATGGACGCGTCTGAAATCATACTGTAATTCAAAAAACATAAAAATCATAGGCGATATGCCGCTCTATATAAGCCCCGACGGCGCGGATATCTGGGCCAATACCGGCATTTTTCAGCTCAATAAAGACTATACGCCGACGCTCGTTGCGGGAGTACCGCCCGATTATTTCAGCGAAACAGGGCAACGTTGGGGCAATCCTCTTTATAAATGGTTTAAAAGAAAGAAAAAACTCTATAAACCAACCCTAAAATGGTGGACAAACCGTTTGAGGCACCTGAAATCCCATCTTGATATAGTGAGGATCGACCATTTCAGGGGGCTTGAGTCATATTGGGCTATCCCTTCCGCCGAAGAAACGGCTGTGAACGGCAAATGGCTGCCCGGCCCGGGCCTGCCTTTTTTCAGGAAGCTCCAAAAGGAACTGGGCGATCTGCCATTAATCGCCGAAGATTTGGGCATAATAACACCCGAAGTTGAAGAACTCCGGGACTCTCTTAGCCTGCCCGGCATGAAAATACTCCAATTTGCCTTTGACGGCAACAATAAAAACCACTACCTGCCGCATAACATCGAAAACGCAAACTGCGTATTTTATACGGGTACCCACGATAACAACACTATGAACGGCTGGTTCTACAATAGTGAAACCGACAACGGCACACAAAAATATGTAATGACTTATCTCGATACCGATAAATTTAGCGATATACATAAAAGGTTCATACGGGCAATTTATGCCTCAAGCGCAAGGGTCGCAATCACGCCGGTGCAGGATGTATTGGGTTTTGGCGCGGAACACAGGATGAACACCCCAGGTACCGTAGATAAAAACTGGAGGTGGCACTGTAAAAAAGAGTATTTCAGCGAGGAGTTGGCGCAAAAACTGAATTTTTTAGGTCGATTGTACAATAGAAATAAGAACGCCTAAATCCTGTCGCCTGTTTCAGGAATCTCAAAATAGCCTTCGAACTTGCACCCAAGGGCTTCGGCAATGGATTTCAATTCTTTTTCACTGAAATTATCCCTTTTCAACTTATTTGTTATGTTGCTTGCGGTACAATCCAGCATTTTGGCTAATTCGCTGATTCCGATATTTTTTTTGATAAGCAATATTCGTATTTTTTCAGAAAACATCGCAAACCTCTGGGGCGGTCACTTAAACTATCGGTAGCTATAAGTCAATATTTTTCACGCCATTTTTACTATTGAGTGTATTTCTAAACATTTTCACTATTGAGTGTATTTCTAAACCGGAAAGTTTAGAAAAAACCTAATAAGTTAATTTTTTTTCTAAATTATTACTATATTTACAATTAATTTATTGACATAAAACCTCTTTGGGATAGCTATAATTTAGCCTCGGTAACTCGATAACAAAGTAGCCAAAAAATAAGAACTCCGCGCTGTTTGCGGGGGAGAAGTAATAAGAAAGAGGCCCCCCGACGGCTTTGTTGCCGTCGGGGGAGCTGTAAATCGGTAAAATCCTTTCGCAAAGTCGCAGAACACGGTTTTTGGACGTTTAAATTTTTAAATAGTCTCTATATATACGGCATAATCATGGTTTCATATATACACGAAGGAACAATGAGTATGAATGACTCATTAGCAAAGATTCTTTCTATAAAAAAGATGAAGAATCTGAAAGGAGGTACGCAATGAAAGACGCACTGTCTAAAATCGTTGGTAAGGAGAACGTAAGTGATACAGCTGGCGACCTTGCCTTGTATTCACGCGATCTAAGTCTTCTTCCAGCAGGAAGTCCGGACATCGTTGTATGGCCGGGAAGCGCTGAGGAGGTCGGGGAAGTTGTTAAATTTGCAAACAGCGGCAATGTCCCTGTCGTTCCTGTGAGTTCAAGAACTCACGTTTACGGTTCAACCATCCCCAAAGAGGGTGGAATTATTGTCGATCTTAAGAGAATGAATAAGATTCTCGAAATCAACAAAGCTGACCGTCTTGTCAGGTTTGAAGCCGGAGTGACTTGGCAACAACTCACCGAAACGCTTGATAAAGAGGGTATGAGGGTCGTTATGCCTCTTACTCCCCGTCCTGACAGTTCAGTTCTGACATCTCTTCTTGAAAGAGAAGTTCAGACAAACATAGTGTATGACTATGGCGAACCTACACAGTCTATGCAAATTGTATGGTCAGACGGCTCTCTGTTTAGAATGGGTTCCGGTTCGGTAAACCATTTCCCGGATTCTATATCCAGAGGAGCAAACCCATCAGGTCCCGGTCTCGACTTCTACCGCTTCGTTCAGGGAGCGCAGGGAACCATGGGTATAGTTACATGGATCAGCATGAAGATTGAACACAAGACAAAGATCGATAAAATGTTCTTTGCTCCTGTTGAAGATCTCACATACGCAAACAATTTCTTACACAGAATCCTGCCCAGACGCGTTGGCCAGGAATGTTTGCTTTTGAACAATGTTGATCTCGCCGCGATACTCACAGACAACAAAAAAGAGTATGACGAACTCGCAGCAAAACTTCCGCCGTGGACTCTTATCCTTTCCATAGCCGGCGTTATGAGAAGGCCCGAAGAGAAAATCGCAGTGGAAGAGAACTTCCTCAAAGAAGTTCTTACAAACGAATACAGCAGCATGATTCTCTCCGACAAGTTAGCAGGATTCCCGGGACTCGGCAAAAAGGTTCTCACTATTCTGAGAAACCCATGGCCGTCAAACAAGAAATACTGGAAAAACAACCTCAAAGGCGGTTGCCAGGACATTTTCTTTATATCCAGACCGGCGAAAGTAAAGGATTATGTAGCTATTATTGACGAAGTTGCGGCTAAAAATGACTATCCTATAGCTAATATAGGCAAGTACATTCAGCCGATAGAGCACAACCGCGCTTCTCATGTAGAATTCAGCTTCTTCTATGATCCAGAAAACGAACAAGAAAGACAGCAAATAGCTAAACTTAACCGTGAAGCTATAGTTGCTCTTATGGATAAGGGTGCGTTCTTCTCAAGGCCTTATGGAGAGGCGGCAGCGATCGTTTATGACCGCGCAGCGAACTACACAATGGCATTGAAACGCGTCAAGAAAGTGTTCGATCCTAAAAATATTATGAACCCGGGAAATCTCTGTTTCTAAGGGAGGAGGAAATATGTCATCAGTTCTTAACAAGGAATTTGGCGACCGCTTCGATACGCCAAAAGTTCCTCTGGCTTTAGACATAACAAAGCTGGAAAACTTTGTATATGAGATGCAGCACTGCATCAAATGCAAAGGGTGCTATTGGGTAGAGCACACTTACAATCCGGGATTGAATTTCCCGAACAGATGTTCCAGTAACTACTGGAATGACTTCGACGCTTACGGCGCGATGGGTAAAATGAGAATAGGTATCGGAATCTGGGAAGGAAGACTCAAATGGACTCCCGAACTCCTCGAAATCATGTATGCCTGTACTCTCTGCGGCGCTTGCGACGTTGGCTGCAAACGTAACCTCGACCTTGAAATCGAGCTCACTCTTGAAGCTCTTCGTGTAAAGGCCGTTCAGGACGGAGCAGCTCCGGTTCCAGCGCACAAAAAAGTTATTGATAATATTCTCAGCAAAAAGAACTACTGGGGATCAGGGGACAGCAGAAGCAAATGGGTTGCCGATGTTAAACCCGCCGACAAAGCCGATGTTCTCTATTTTGTCGGATGTTCTTCATCTCTTGTAAATCCTTCAATAGCTCAAGCTACAGCTAAAATTTTCCAGGCAACCGGAACTCAGTTCATGACTCTCAAAGACGAAGAGTGCTGCGGAAATACCGTATTCTCCGTAGGAGACTGGAACAATGCCAAGAAAATAGCCGAAAATAACGTAGCCAAGGTAAAAGCAAGCGGAGCCAAAACTCTTGTAACAAGCTGCGCCGAATGCTACCGTATGTGGAAAGTTGACTATCCGAAGCTTCTCGACATCAAAACAGATGACCTCGGATTTGAAGTAATCCACATAATTGAATTTGCCAGCAAAGCTCTCGCCGACGGCAAACTCAAACTTACCAAACCGGTTGATATGCGTTTCACATATCATGACGCTTGCAGCGTATCACGCCTTTCCGACAAATGGACTCCTTATAAGGGAGAACGCGTCTGGCAGGGTATGATATTCCCGGGACTGCTCAGAAGACGCGGACGTGAAGGTCTCTACAAACAATCACGCGACTTGTTGAACGCTATCCCAGGCGTTACGTTCACCGAAGGCATAAGGGTTCGCGAGAATGCTTTCTGCTGCGGCGGCGGACGCGGAGCTAAAGAAGCTTATCCGGATTACGCAAAAGTATCGTGTAACCAGAAACTCAAAGAAGTTAAGGCTGTGGGCGCGGAAGCCGTAATAAGCGCATGCCCGTGGTGCAAGAGCAACTTTAGCCAAACCATCAAAGAGAACGGCGACGAAGTTCAGGCTCTCGACATTACTGAATTAATCGCCAAGGCAATATAAGGAGGTCTTACGATGAGTATAAATAGACAGGCTTACAATGCTATAAAGGCAGTTGTAGGAGAAAGATACATATCCGAAGATCCGAGTATAATGGAATCATACCGTTCAGGTCCTGCAGGATATGAAAACGGTACGGGATATGAGCGCGTTATGTGCTGTCTTCCTCATGCCGTTTGCCTTCCTAAAAACACAAAAGATGTTCTCGCTGTTGTAAAAATTTGCAACCGCTACGATGTGCCTTATGTTCCTTATTCAACAGGATTCTATGGCCCTCGTACTCACTGCCATGTCGAGAACGAGCTTATTATCGACCTCAAGAGACACAACGAGTTCGATATAGACGAAAAACATTTCTACTTTAACGTAGGTTCCGGCGTTACCCTTGCCGCTCTGCAGCAGGAAGCCATGGAAAAAGGAGCCTACACAATCATAGGCGGCGGCGGCGCGCAGTGCTCCGCTATATGCAACCTTATAGGTGACGGCTGGTCGCCTCTTAGCTTGAGAGTAGGCCTTCCTCACAGGCGCATCCTCGGCACAGAGGTTGTTCTTCCTGACGGAGACTACCTTGAACTCGGTTCTCTATCTTATACGGATGACCCGTTCTGGGGAGAAGGCCCGGGCCCGGACCTGAGAGGACTCTTGAGAGGATTTACGGGAGTTCGCGGATGCCTCGGCATTGTAGCGAAAATGGCTATCAAATCGCTTCCGTGGCAGCCTGAACCGCTTATTCCGTCCGGAGTTGCTCCGAACACTACCCTTCTGCTTCCGGTTGGCCGTGTAGCGTGGCAGAACTACCTCGTTCCTACTAAAGAAGCGCAGGTTAAAGCCATGTTTGAAATAGGTCATGCCGAAATAGCGGCTGCTTGTACAAAGGTTCCTAAGTTCTGGAGAGCCATTGCCAAGGCCGAAGATAAAGAAGAATTCTGGAAGATATGGCTCGTTGAAAACGAAGAAAGCCTCAGGAACTTCTTCATCGTTCGCGTACTCGTTGTAGGTTACACATCACGCGAAGACTATGAATATCAAATGAGGGTACTCAATGACATCATGACTGAGGTTGGCGGAAAAGCGACTCCGACTAAACCTTCCGATGAGTCTTGGATCAAGAACGCTGACTCTGCCGGTATGTGGCTGATGACAGGTTCTTATGTATCTGTTGACTATATCATTGAAACTCTGACTCAGGCTACTCAGCACGGTCTCACATACGCAGAGCTGAAACGCAAATATACTCCTCCGCTAATGCCGGACTTCGGAGACCCAGGCTGGTTCCAGAACTTCGAATTGGGACACCAGGGATACTCGGAATTTCTCATCTACTGGGATCAACGCGAGGATATCAGCGGCGTAGACCAGTTCTATGTAGATACATCAAAGATGAACATTCAGCATCGTTACTATACATCTTTGATCGGCCCGCACCAGCCTATGTACTTGACAGGCCCGATGTACGGCCCCAACTACCATATCTGGATGCTTAAAGTCAAAGATGAGTTCGATCCTAAGTGGCTCAGCCATCCTCCTGTACCTCTGGCGCACGACGCTTTTGTAGATCGCGCTCCCTGGATGCAGGCAATCAAGGATTGGAATCCGCCTAAGGAAGCCGACTTTCCTGTTCCGAAGACCTTCACCTACCCGAAAGTGGATATCGACAAGATTCCTCTGAACGGTGCTTTGGAAAAAGGCAGTCTTTATTACAAATAAGCCTCAAAACGCATATCAGTCAGGCGGGTCATAAGACCCGCCTGATTTTCTAAAAGGTATCATATTCAAATCAACAAGCAATAAACGGTAATAAAAAATAGGAGGAATTTAGTATGGAAAGTATGCCATGGTGGACCCCCGAACAAACAGCTTTTATGAAAGAAGTAAGAGAGTTTGTTAGGACTCTGGCCCCTTATGAAGCTAAAACAAGGGAGACAAGGGAATTCCCTTTTGAAATCTACGATAAAGTGGGTAAAAAAGGCTATATGGGCGCATGTATTCCGAAAGAGTACGGCGGATTAGGACTTGGCGCTACAGGCGCTTGCATTCTCGCCGAAGAGTTTCACTCTATCATGCCCGGCATCGGAAGATTTATCGTCGGTAACATGAACGGCGGAGTAAGACAGGTTATAGAGCACGGCAACGAGGCTCAAAAGAAAAAATATCTGCCCGAAATAGCAAGATGCGAATTAGGCGCTGTTGTTATAACAGAAGTAACAGCAGGAACCGACGCGGCCGGAATAACCATGACGGCAAAAAAAGAAGGAGACCATTACATCCTTCATGGAAAAAAACGCTTCATCGTAGGCGCCGGCGTTGCCGACCGTTATTTGGTATATGCTTTGACGGATCCCAATCCCGAAGCTGTAAAGAAACGCAAACACCTTACCGCTTTCTTTGTAAAAAAAGGAGCCCCCGGATTCACAACGGAAAAAATTAATGAAATTCTCGGTTTTGAAAACGCCCAAAACGGGTCCCTTGACTTCAACAATGTAAAGGTTTCCGTTGAAGACAGGCTTGGAGAAGAAGGCGAAGCTTGGGAAATCATGATGGGCGGCCTCAACTTTGAAAGAACCGTTATATCGGCCGGAACATTAGGCTGGCAGAGACTTCTCTTGAACTATTGCTATCCTTACGCTCAAAGAAGAGTACAGTTCGGGAAACCGACTATCGACCAGTCAACAAATCAGACAAAATTGGCCAATATGGTATCAAGGCTTAAAGTAATGAGGGCAGCTGTATATCATACCGCCAATCTCTGGGATCTTGAAAAAGACGTAAGCGTTGAAGCCAGCGTAATGAAATCTTTCGGCGCCGAAATGACTCTGCTATCGGCTATGGAAGCTACACAGCTGCTTGGCGGCGACGGCGTAAACCGTTTCTATCCGGTACAGAACATATTCGAAGTAGCAAAAACAGAGCATGTAGCCGGCGGAACAATAGAGGCCTGCCACCTGACAATATTCAGGTCGGCGCTTAAAGACTTGAGAGAAGATATTCAGATGCCGCGCCGTGTACTCGACAAAGAAACCGGATTCCCGGTTCCTGATTATTCGGCTCCTTCTAAAATTGCCTTGAACGAAGACAATCTGTTGAAAACTCTCGCTGAAGATTACAAAGTTAATCCCGGTCTGCACATGACTATACCTGACATCAAGCAATATCTTGACGGCGACGACGCAGCTATAACAGCCGCCATCGAATCGCTTGAAAAACAGGGACTTGTTACGACTTATAAGACCAGAAAAGGCATAGAGCTTGCTAAAGCCAGTTATGCCGGTCTTGAAAAAGCCTTCCCGAGAGAAGCATACCAATGGTTTCCGGAATGGGCTCTTAAAGACAAGGCCAGAAGAATATTCTAATAAGTTGTACGCCATACGCTTTATAAAAAGTCTGCCCCTTGCGGCAGACTTTTTATAAAAACTCCAATAAAAAGCCTATCTATATAAAAAATACTTGTCATATTTTTCAAAAATATTACAATATGTCCATATTAGGCTGTTTTTTAGCATTAAATAATCATATTTTGTAACTATATTGCCACAAGGAGCGCCTATTGCAGCTAACTCACATACCGGTAGACGGCAATATGCGCTGTCTGGTTGAAATATCAAAAGAGTTCCCTGCCCATGTTTTCACTATGAACCTCAGGGAATTTGAAAACGGCTACATAAGCTGGCATTGGCATCCGGAAGTTGAATTTATAGTTGCGGCCGAGGGGACAGCCGAAATTTTCATAGGCGACAATTCGGTAGTGCTTCATAAAAACGAATACCTTTTCGTAAATGCCGAATCGCTTCACATGTATATGCCTAAAGGCAAAGATGAAACTATTCTCAATGTTTTTGTAATACACCCCGAATTATTTTCTCACGGTTCGGACTCGCTGCTCAAAGACCGCTATATTGACCCTATAATAAAATGTTCTTCCCTGCCCTATTTCTTTCTTGATAAATCAATACCATGGTGCGCAAAATCATGTTCGCTGCTTGAAATGGTTATGGAACTTGAAAACGCGAAAAAATTCGGCTTCGAATTTGCTATACGCAATCATCTATGCGAACTATGGTACCTGCTTATAACCAATATGTTTAACCTTTTGCAAAATACCGTCTCAAATCCATCCGGCGTCCGCATAAAAAAAATGATGTCTTACATCCACGAGCACTATAACAATTCGATTACCCTTGAAAATATCGCCATGTCGGCCGGCGTAAGCAAAAGCGAATGTTACCGCATATTCAAGAAACATCTTGCTATGAAGCCATTTGAATATCTTGCCAAATACCGAATAGATATTTCAAAACGTCTGCTAAAAGAGACTGATATGCCCGTAGGCGAAATATCAAATGTCTGCGGATTTAACAGCTCAAGCTATTTCACTAAAATGTTCCGCCAAATAACATCTTTGAGCCCCAATAAATACAGGCAAAAAAATGTAAATTTAAAATATAAAATTCAACGGGAGGAGTTTAAAAAATGGAACTCTGGAAAGATCACATATCTTTAAAAAAAGATATGTTTGAAAAGTGTTCATACATAATTTCCGATACCGAAGCCTTTACAATTTTCATGTCTCTAAAACTTAAAAAACCTTTGCTGATAGAAGGACCCGCGGGAAGCGGAAAAACAGAGGTAGCCAAAGTAATAGCCGACATGATGAATGCCGAACTAATTCGTCTCCAGTGCTACGAAGGATTAGATGAAAGCAAGGCTCTCTACGAATGGAATTACCAGAAACAAATTATTGACATTCAGCGTGTCGGAGACTCGGACGTTTTCGGCGAAGATTACCTGCTTCCAAGGCCTCTGCTTCAAATAGTGCAGATCAGAAAGCCCGCCGTACTACTGATAGACGAAATAGACAAGGTAGACCCCGAATTTGAAGCCTTTCTTATGGAGATACTCTCTGATTTTCAGGTATCTATTCCCGAATTCGGAACCATAAGGGCTGAGACTCCGCCGCCGGTAGTCATAACATCGAACGCGGTTCGCGACTTGGGCGACGCGCTCAGAAGAAGATGCGTGTACCTCTACCTTGACTACCCTGTCATAGGCCGCGAGGCGGCCATCCTGATGCGCAAAGTAGCCGATATGCCGCCGTTCCTTGCGCTGCAGATTGCGAGGCTGATGTTCCTCCTGAGACAGGAATTGCAGCTCATAAAACCGCCTTCTATATCAGAAACATTAGACATAGGAGAGGCCGCCCTCAGTATGGGACTTTCGGAACTGAATCCGGAATTTCTTGATAAGATAGACTCGCTTTACCTGAAAACACGGGAAGATCAGGAGCAGTATCACGGCAAGGGCGGAGGGAAATGGCTCCACGAAAATATCTAAAGCTCTTTTTTTCTTTCTTCTTAAAGTTTATAGAGTGGCTCAAGGGGCTGTTCAAAAAAAAGAAGAAAGCGGCAAGAAAAGAAAAGAAAAAAGAGATAACGCTGACTTCGATCTACCTTCCGCCGGAAGACGAAAGGGAACGCACCGCCGATATAAGAAGGCCTACAGTCCCTCTTATGGGAGAGGACTACGCCCTTGATACTCAGCGCAAATCGGCGGGAGACCTTAACGTAAACGAAATCAATCTTTCCCAGGAGGAAATAGCTTACGCGAGGAATCAAATACGAAAGATTGCCCAGCGTCTGGCCTCAACAATGTCGCGCAACCGCAGACACAGCAGCAAAAAACTTCAAATCGATTTCAGAAGAACGATGCGCCGCTCGATACAAACCGGCGGAGTAATGATCAACCTGAAATACAAAACGAGGGTAATACAAAAACCAAGGATAGCCATTATATTAGACGCGTCCGGTTCAATGCAGATATGGATAAAAATGCTCTTGCAGATAATTCAGGCTATCGGGCTTGAGCTTTCAAAAAAAGAAATTTTTATCTTTTCTCATGACCTCGAATGCGTCACCGATGACATAGGCAAGACATGGCAGGATACGGCCAAGTCCCTCAAAAACAGAAAGACATGGGGCGGCACGACAAGCATATTTACCGGTCTGCAAACATTTCAATCTGAACATCATGACAAGTTTACCACGCAAACCGTAGTACTCATGCTCTCGGATTTATACACCGATGATCCGGCTAAATCGGCCGATGAGGTGAGAAAAATAAGACGCAAAACAAAAGCCTTTTATATCTTCCAGATAGCCGATCAGGAAGTTTTAATGGAAGAGTATAACACTTATGATGAAACATACGTTAAACCGTTCAGAGGAGCGGCTACAGCCACCTATCAGGTAACCAACCTTGACAGCATGGCAAATGCGGTCAGGAACGTTTGCGTAAGGGATCGCTGAAAAATATATTTTAAAGAGGTAAAATTATGATAATGTCTTACGATAGTGAAATAGAAATACCGTTTGACGTATTAGAACTTGATGGTTTTAACTATTTGGTTCCTCACGGCCTGCAGATATCGGCCGAATCTATTATAGCGGCAGGAGTCTTTAAGATAGAGATAGCCAACAGAAATGTAACCGTCTCCCCAATAACCGGAAAAGACGCTGAAAAAAAATACGAGGCGCATCAGAAATTGCCGGCCACCGAGTTCCTTCTCATATCGGGAACATGGGACAGAGTAGTCATTTTTTCAAACAAATTACTTGATGTTCTTGATATGGATATCGACGCAATATACAACTTTTATTCAAAATACGATAAGCGCTTAGAAGAGGTTGACGCCTCGCAGCTTACCATAAAAAACGGACGGCTTTGCATAGGGACTAAGGCAACCGAGGATATGCACGTTGTATGGACAGGCCGCGACTTCATCGTTACAAAGGTTTCGGCAGAACTTGGCCCGGAGGATGTATCTGTTGTAGAGGTAGACGGTTCCATAACCGGCAAGAAATTCAGATGCAAATACGGAATGTTAGATTACAGGGCAAGCTAAAGAGAAACAAATTTGCTGTTTTTTCTTTACTTAATAACAGCGCCTCGTCAGAATGACTTCCGATATACTTAAAGGAGTTCATATTATATGATTGCCGAAAATAAATACGTAGTGTTGCATTATGTGGGTTTATTTGAAGACGGTCAGGTCTTCGATACGACCATTAACGGGATGCCGTTTCAGTTCCAAATAGGGGCCAATCAGGTTGTGCCGGGTTTTGAAAATGCTGTACGGGAAATGAGCGTAAACGATGAAAAAGAGGTCGTGATTCCGCCTGAATTGGCTTACGGACTTTACGATGAAACCAAAAAACGCAAATTCCCATTGGAAGAAATAAAAAAAAGTTTTGCCCCCCGCGAGGGCATGACAATAGGGATGCGGACTCCCAACGGGGGGCAAATACCTGTTACGGTAACAAAGGTCACAGACCATGAGGTTGAAATGGACGCAAATCATCCCTTTGCCGGAAGAGCGCTGAAATTCAAACTTTTTCTTTTGGAGATAAACGACGAATGGAAAAAACTCGAAGAGGTACGCGAGCATAGCGATGATCGCGCCGGCGAAGAGGACAGCGTTCACTAATTAAAGCCAAAACTAACGCAATAAAAAAGAGGCAAGGTTGCAAAACCGCCTCTTTTTTTATTGCCGGCTCTCTCCTACAGGAAGTTTCCGGTAAAGGAATCGGTATTATCGGCATTGAGTTGTTTCTCATATGCCTGCATGATGTCGCCGTGAGTTATTATTCCCACAAATCTGTTTGTCCCGTCTGAGGTTACTACAGGTATATTTTCGATGTAACTTTGGTCTGTTTCCATCTTATGTATTGCGGTATGCAAGGGCTCGTCCTCGGTAGCAAAGGGGACAGATAAGGCTATGTCCTCGGCGATAATTTTATCCATTATGGTGTTGTCGAGCAGTACCTGTCTCAGGTTTACATCCTTGAGTGATAATACGCCCACTAAAGCGTCGTCGCTGTCCACAACAATAATCTCGCCGTATCCGCACCGCAAAAGCACATTCATCGCGTCACGCAGAGGCATTTGAGAATCGACCTTATCTATATCATCCCTCAAAATGTCTTTTACAAGAGTCTTTTTGAGAATATCCAGATCGCTCCTGCCCTTACTGCTCGTGCTGGTATCTAAGAGATCTATTGAGTAGGCTGTTCCTTTCTTGCAGTATAAGACAACAAGGTGAGATATCATTGAGACTAACATCAGCGGCAGAATGAACTTATAATCACCGGTCATTTCAAAGACAAGCAGCATCGATGTAATCGGAATTGAGTTTACGCCGGCAAGCACCCCGCCCATACCTACAAGGGCGTAGGCCACAGAATCAAGGTTTACGCCCAACAGGGTGTTTGCGGCGCTGGCAAATATAAAACCGGCAAACCCGCCCATCATAATAGACGGCGCGAACGAACCGCCGTAAGCGCCCGCCTTTGAAAACAGAACGACAAAAAAGAGCTTAAAGAGTAAAATAATCCCAACCGTCATTACCGGAACATTATGCTGTAAAACATCGTTCAAAACGTCGTAGCCCATACCGTACAATTGCGGTAATTTTACTAAAATAAAGCCAAAAACAATGGTAGCCGGGATTATCTTTAAGTATGGATTGGATATTTTAAGGAAATTTTCAATAACATGGTTTATTATATCAGACAAATAGAAATAGGAAAGAGCTATCAGCCCGCAAAATACGGCAAGCCCGAGAAAAAACGGGTAGGTATATAGTTCGCCGAGATTATATTCGGGAATATGAATCATCATTTCGTGCCCCAAAAATGCCCTTGACATAATATCCGCCACAACGGAAGATATTATCAAGGCGCTCAGAGCGCGGTTTCTCATATCGTTTAAAAGAACAACCTCTATACCGAAAAATACTCCTGCTATCGGGGCGTTAAAAACAGCAGATATGGCAGCCCCAGCCCCCGCTGCTGTATACATCATCATATCGCTTTTTTGGAGTCTGAGCGTCTGCGACATAAAGGAGCCGATTCCGCCGCCTATTTTGGCCGATGGCCCTTCGGGGCCGAGCGGCAGACCAGTCCCTATTGAGACAATAGGAGCTATCAGATGAAATATTGTCTCTTTAAGCGGTATAAATCCTTGATTTATTAAAATAGCTTTTATTACGGTAACAACGCCCTTCTGTTTCGCGACCGTTGGCGCTAAATATGTCATTGTCGCGGTAATCATTGCTCCCAGAAAAGGAATAGCCACTATGTAATATTCTGTAAAAGTGTTGGCAAGCCAGAAAGTGTTGTCTTCAAAGAATGAATTGATAATTTCAATGAGAGAATGAAATAGTATTCCGCCGCCGCCTGCCAAAATTCCAAGCAATATTGATAGAAAGACATGCGAAACGTATATGTATAGTTCAGTACTGAGAAATGACTTTAGTGAACGCTTGTGTTTGTGTTTGTGTTTGTGCTTACGAGCGTCTTTGGCGTGCTTTTTTTCCGCGAAGCTTGAAAAAAATGTAAACATTTTTTTCAATACGGGCTGCGGGTGCTGCGCATCAGCAGCGAATTTTTGCTCTATTTTAGAGTTGTATTCCTCATATTTGGCGTCGTCGTCATGTTCAAGCTGGGCTGTCATCTCTAAAATCGGATGCAGCATTTTGTCAATGCCTATGAGACATTCCCTAAGGGAGACAAAATTCTTAACTATCAAAAGGTCATTGCCTAAAGGGTATTGAGCCAGTTCGTCAATAATAAGTTCAAGCAGGTAATTGAGGCTCACGTCTTTATAACTCGTAAACTCCGTATCTGAAATGTCAAGAACGGCAAGCCTTTCGCCTAAATTTTGGGAATGCTCGGATATAATTCTTCTAATTTCGTCAAGGGGCAGAGAATCTTCAATTTCCTCAACGTTATTTTTGTGGAAACAGTGATCCTCAGATACAAAGTTCATCGCGCTGTCATAGCCGTACTGCTTAAACATAAAAAGGCTTTTGGCCTCATCGGCTTTTACAAGTTCCGCCGCATAGGTTTTCTGCGAAACATCCTTGAAAAGCTTTGTGATGTTCAGCATTCTAAAAAAAGACAGGAGGTCTAATATATTATTTCTTGAACGGTTGTCGCGTTCGATTTTAAGCTCATCAAATATGTCGGCATCCATATTAACCGAAAATTCCAGCACCTCTTCAAGGTTTATTATTTTGGATTTTCTGTTTACGGAAAAAGAATAGGATGGAATAACTTTGACATTGTCGGGATATTTTTCGCACAATGTCTCCATGTGCGTCAATAGATTTTTGTGTTTGGACGGAACATCGGACACTTTTATGTTTTCCGCGTGTTTAAGATCTGTTATGGTTGCGAGCGCTCCCGTTTTGGTTTCTATATAGGTTTCCTGCTTTTTGAGCACTTCCGCAAGAATATCATAGAAAAAGGAGCCTTCGTCAGGTCTTAGAAAATCAAATATTTCCGTATAATTATCGTTTAACTGATCCATGAAATTATTCAAAAATAATATATGTCTGTGTCAAGATAAATTTTACTCTTCTTTTTTGCGCGGGGCAATTGTAAAACATATACGTTTTTCTTCATTATCATCGTAAAATTTTGCATTAGAATATTCTTTTTCTACCTTGAATACGTTCTTTTTTATGTTAAGCACTACTCCTGGATGAAATTTGTCATAGGCTATAACAGAAGGTTCTTTTTTCAAAACGAGTTTTTCCTCTATTTCGTCATATTTTGAAGAAAGTTCTTTGAGTTCGGCATTCTGGGCGTTAAGCTGCTGAAGTAATTCAATGCACCGCTTTTTCTTATTAGGTATGAGAGTCGCGATAATTTCTTTGGGGTTCTTAAAAACGCCCTCGCCGAAATTGACCTGAAGATTCCTCATTGTTTCTTTTACTTCTTCTTTTTTTAATTTCATATCTTTCGATACAGTTTCAAGTTCGCGTTCAATGAATAAATTACGCCCTACATTCAATACTGTAAGCGGATGCGAAGGCGCTCCGGCAACCTTGACCAATATGCAATATTGCGCCGTCGCTGTCCCTCCTATAAGTTTTCCGTTCTTTTCTATAATTATATCGTTATTTGAAAATACATTCGAATTTATTATTGAATCCTCTGCAATAATATCGCCTCCGGCTTCAACAGTAGCGTTCAGTATATACTTGGCTTTGAGATTGCCCGCGCAGGTTACTTTCATATACTCTTTGCCGACTATACCGCCCGCAATTTTTACGTCTCCTCCGCTTTCAATCACGGCATCCTCCAAACTTTCCTGTACAAACACGTCTCCGGTTGCCTTTATCTTAAATCCCGGAAGTACGGAACCCTTTATTGTTACGGAACCGTTAAAATCGATATTTCCTGTTTTATAGTCGAGATCGCCGCCTACAACGACCATTTTCAATACTGAAACTTTCTTATTGGCTACTTTCAGGACTCCGTCAATTGACGATATAAGTATCTCTGGGGCAAACTCGGAAGAAACAAGATTCTCGCCGGCTCTGTAGCCATTTACCGAAAGAGTTGCAGCCGGCACATGGTCTCCAAAGACATCCACACCATCTATCGGTTTTACCTCCGGAATCCGCTTCAAAATCTCCTGACCGGCCGATATCTGTACTATGGAACCGGTTTCCTTATAATCGATGCTTCCGTCCGCCTTTACGGTGCCCGCCTTTTTGTTAAAATCCATAAGAGGCTCGCAATACTCCGGATACCCGTCAACAGCCGGCCTGCCCTCTGCTACAAGAATTCTGGAAGGACCTTTCGAAGTAACTTTCCCCAATTGCTCGGTTATCTGTTCATCGATTTTTGCCGTGGTTATTATTTTTTTTAACCTGAGTATATCGAATACTTCGGCTACCGGAGGCGTTTTGCCGAATTTTGTCGGGAATACTGTCATAAAGACTTTTTGTTTGTCTCTGGTTATGTTTATTGGAGATAGAATAGTAAGATGTTGATCGACGCATACGGCAAACCCGTATGACAGCGCTCTGTATACGTTGTTGTATTCGTCAAAATAAGTTCCTTCACCGAGTTTAATAGGAAAATATTCCGCTACATTATAATACGAAAATCCGGCATCTAAAAAAGAAGGTATTTCTTCATTATTTTCAACACTGACCACGCGGGCAATAATCTCGTTGCGGGCGATAAAGTTCTGGGGCGATGAAATGACGCTTTTTTCAACGCCGTCTATAACCTGCTTTTTAAATATTTTCTCTGCTTTATTGTCAAAGTAAAAAATTATTTTTTTCATGGCTCTTCATTTTTTCTCCGTCATATTCGGCGACGCAACTACTCATATATATATTCGGCATAATATGCAATAAATTTAAATACTAATGCTCCTCTGTAATCTTATAGTAAAAAAATAAGACGAAACAGAATATTCTCAAAAAATATTAAATGCCATAGTTTAGGCGCCGATATTATTAAAGAGACATAAAAACTATATAATGACGAGGCTCCTTATAATGAAACATTCTTCCAAAAAACCTAAAAATTTTAAAACAATGCTTCAGAAATATTTAGATATCAAAGGGTTGGATATTGTTGTAATTCTTGAAGACGGTACGGAAATTGAGTTGTATAAAAACAGAATGATTATCAATGACGCTATCATAACGCTTGAAAAGGGAAAAGAAGAATTAAGAATACCCTTGTCGCAGATTAAATCGGTCGACTGTTTTGCGGCATAATCTCATTCGTAAAATTACTTGACACCGTCAATACGGCTTGTAAGGTTAACCTATGGACAAGACACAGGCAAGCCCCTTTAGCTTTCTTGAACCGCAGCTTGCGAAGGAGACCCATATACTTGAGGTACTCAATGAAATATTGCGGAAACAAAATGAGTACCTCATGACCCATGAGGGGGGGCTCGTAACCCTTGCCGAGCTTTTAAAATCGCGCAATATAAAAATACCCCACAGTGTAACGCGCAACAAAAATATTATATACTTTACGGATTTGCTTTGCAAAAAGTACCCCAATACCGTAAGAGCCATGCCTTCGTTCTCGTTTACGGCCAGTAAAGAGGCCAAAAAACTGCATATCGACGAAACAGTGGAATTTTCGGTAGATTTGGATGATGACACATTTACCGGAATGAAACGAGAGCGGGACTCTCAGACAATGAAAAACATACTTGAACTGCTGTCCATGCTCAAATCCGCAAATTTATCAAAGCTGCTTAAAAATTTAACTTATCGTAATTATTTAATCAACCTTCTGCAAAACGAAAACGGAGGAAACCTTTTTTTCTACAGACAATACAGCTTTCATAATAATGACGAAATATCCGAAATTTTTTGCTTTCATAAAAAAAACTTCGGACAGCTCAAAAGTTCGTTATCTGTGGATGAAATCAAAAAAATAATGTCAAAGCAGCCGACATCCGTGCTGCGAAAACTAAACTCTTTCGGCATTATGAACATAAATTTCTCGGATTATACCGATACAAAACTTGACTACATTATAAGAGCTCTGTTAGATGAGGTATCCAACCAGCCTGATAAAAGAGATATGCTGACGGTTAAAAATTTTGCGGCCCTCCGCGAAGGACTCCTGAAAGCCGGCCAAAATGTTAATCCTTTGGTTTCCATGTCATCCAATATAACCGCCCATATCAAAGAGCAGACCGTATGCAGCGCCGGCGAACTTACGGCTGTTTTTCCGCCTTTAACGGCAGAAAACCTGTCCCAATGGCCGCAAGACGACCTTGATAAAAAGAAAATACTAATCTACAACGGCGAAAACTCCGTATTTTTTATCGACCCGTTCGGGCTTGTGCAAAAACTCGAGAGTTTTAATAAAATAATGATTGAAAAACCCGAGACCTTCGCTGCGATATCCGGGGCTGAAAAGAAAAAAAATTTGGAACTTTTGGAAATTCTGTACAATTGCGGGCTCGAGTTTGAGGCAAGCGGAAAAACCCTCGCCTTTTTAGGCAGCGAAGCAGGCGCGCAGAGACTTCATCAGTTGTTAAAAAATTTTGAAGAATACAAAAACGCCCCGAAAGTTCCTGCCGAAAGCCACACCTTTTACGAAAGGGAAGAACATAAATCCATCATAAAAAGACTGTTAGATCTCATCTTGTCATTATTTACCGGTAATAGTTCCGATAAAAAAGGCGGCAAGTCGAATACCCAATCGGACGGCAAGTCATCGGCGCAAACACAAAAACCATTGTCAAAACTTGCAAAAGACATTGTCTCAAAAATAGAAATGAAAAACGCGCCGCTGATTCCATTGTCGGATTATATCGAACTAAACCGCGAAAATGAAAAACAGATAGGTCCATTAATAGATGAAATACGCCAGCATAACCTAAAATTAGTGATTCCCGTTTACAACGCGAGAACCTTACTCTACCCCATGAAAAGTTCGGGATACATCATGTCCGATATTGAGTACCTGTTGGTAGACCCAAGCGTAACATTATCGTCCGAATCAATAACTGAGTTCACAGATTCCCTCGCAAGGTATAAACTCAAAGGCGAAACAATTCAGGGGAAAGCGATAGTTGTGATAGAGAATTACCTCCTTACCCTTTACAGGCAAAAAAGAGTAAAAAAAGGTAAAAAAGGCTAATTCCCGCAACTGTTGGAGTTAGAACATCCCGCGCAGGCTTCCGGCCTGCCTGGAGCCGGAGAATCGCCGGACGCGCCTTTATTTCTGTAATCATTGACATAGAAGCCGGAACCCTTGAAAATAATACCGGCGTTTCCGAAAACCTTTCTGACATCACCGCCGCAATTATCGCATTTTTTAAGCGGTTCATCGCTCATAGCCTGAAATATCTCAAAATTATGGCCGCAATCGGAGCATTTATACTCATAAGTTGGCATTTTATAACCTCAAAGTAATATTTAACAACAAATTTACGATAAAAGTTCATTTGTCAAACCTTTTCCTGAAAAAATACCGTCTAATACTGCTTAAAAAAGATAAAGATACCGAAAATAAAAAATAAATACTTGTCAATCTTAATATTTTGGTTTTCTTTGGTTATCAATATGAAGTTTTTTAAAATAACGGATACAACAAAGCTGAGAGGCATGAAAAATGATAATTGACCATGAATTACTTTTAAAGTTGCGCAATAGAAACCTGAAACACTTTTTTCAAATCTATGTCGGCCATATACTGTTCATAGTAGCATTGCAGGTATTAGCTTTAGGATTACAAACTTTTATAGATAACTATAAAGTTGTTTTCTATGTGTTGTCGTTAACGTTAGTAGCTTTTGTTATTTGCTCCTATCTCTTTTACAAACTAAACAATGAATGTTATCATTATCTTATGAACGATGATCAGACCTCTGAAGCCAAGGCTGAGCATCTGAGACAATTTCATTTAAGAGGTCCGGGGTTTCTGGCGCTCGCAATGTTGGTAGCTCTTATTATGACTATCGCCGCGTGTTTTAAAATGGATATATTGATGACTCTCTTTCAGCTAATTATCTTCTATACCATGGGTCATTTTGTCATTCTAATGGCGGTAATAATCTTTTTCTATGTTGAGAAAACGACATATTTTCCGCTTGCGCACGATATACCGTGGAAGCCCCTCTCTATGTCGGGAAAATTGATAATACCGTTAGGCTATATAATATCTATAATTTTATCCAGTGTCTGTGCCATATCTTATAGAATAAGTTATTTGCAAATAGACGATAACTATAAAACCCAAATGAGTTCTTATATAGTAGCCCAAAGCGATGTCTTGACCAACGTCTTGGGAGAAATAGAAGCCGAATTGAAAGGTTTTGGGCTTTCGGATGAAGTCCAAAGCATGGATATGCCAAAAGTTGGCCGTTTTTTAGAAAGTGTACATGAGCAAAGAAACGGAAATATAGAGCTGCTTGTCGCGTTCAACGCGAACGGCATGGGTATTACCAGCTTAAACCAGAGTCTGGACTTCAGCAATAACCCTTCCTTTCTTGAGGCCGTAAAAGGAAAAACCGTTGTACTTCCTACTCATTTGAATGTTGTTACCGGAAAACAGGTTACGGGAATACTCTGTCCGATCCACAGTAAAGTAGACAATTCTATAATCGGCGTTATGGGCGCGACAATAACCCTTGAATCTTTGACCGCATCATTTGACGACATAATGACAATGACCGACAGGGCGTCAATATGGGTTATAGATAAAACCGGTAAAGTATTAATACACAATGACCACGCAATGATAGGTATGACTATAAATAAAACGCCGTATTTAACCAATAACGACGAAGACGTACACGATATAGACAAACTCCTGACAGCGAGAGAAGGCATACCGTTTCAATTTATCTTAGACGATGAAGAAAAAGCTATAAGAATGACAAATGAAACAACGGGCTGGATTATAGCCATTACCCAGCACTATACGGTCTTTTTGTCGGGTTTAAATGACATGGTCTTTAATGTTCTTATACTGATAAATCTTTTGGCATTCTTATTAGCCGTACCCTCTTTCATAATAACACTCTCAATATCCAAATCAATAAGAGCCGCGATAGAGGCAATCACAACGCTTTCTACCGGACAGCTTAACGTTGATACCTCGCAAATAAGGATATTCAGCGACGAGATGGGATATCTTTTGCATAGTTTCAATGATTTCACGGAAAAACTAAGGACCATTATAACAAGCGCGTCCGAAACTTCTTATTTGCTTGAAAGTTCATCTGAGGAACTTGCCGACGCGAGCCGCGCGCTTTCCGACGGAGCGCAAAGCCGCGCCGCCTCTGTAGAAGAAGCTACTGCCGCGATAGAAGAAGTTACAAGTTCTGTCGAACAAATAAGCAATAATGCCGAAACCCAGATGAGTTACGCTACTACAACGTTTGATTCGGTGACGCGTCTGAAAGCCGAGCTTGAATATGTTTTGAAATTTGCCTCAAACGGAATTGAAACATCCAATAAAACGTCAAAACAGGCTCAGGTCGGCACAAAAATGATGCAAGATACCATCGCCGGAATGGACAATATCGACAACAGCACATTACAGATCGCGGAGATGGTAAACACTATAAGCACCATCAGCGACCAGGTAAACCTGCTCGCTCTCAACGCTTCCATTGAGGCGGCAAGAGCCGGCGAACATGGTAAAGGTTTTGCTATTGTTGCCGAAGAAATCTCGAAGCTCGCCGATGAAACCGCGACAACAGCTAAAAATATCACCGACCTTGTAAAAATCGGCCTCAAAGAGGTTGCTACGGGACGCCGTTTTGTTGACAATACAAAGACCACCTTTGACAGTATTCTAACGCTCATAGGAGAAACAGGCGGCGTTATAGAAGAGATATCAAAAGGAGCCAAGCGGCACTATGGATTCGCCGAAAAACTTCTTGATAATACAAAGAACGTTCTTGATATGGCCGAATCGATCAACACCTCTACAAATGAGCAGATGGTTACAAATCAGGAGATGTCAAAAACAATCGAACAGATAAATCAGGGAACATTGTCTGAGGCGGCGAGATCGGAAGAAATAGCCTCTTCCGCTGCCGATATAAACTCGCAGGCCGGACGCTTAATGCAAGACATAAAATTCTTTAAGCTGAAATAAGGTCAGGTCACCCCTTCTCAAAACAGGTGACCTGGTATGGACGCTGTTTCAAGGTTTATCTGCGATGGACTCAAGCTCAGAGCGTATACGGTAATCTCAACCGGTATATTAAAAAAATTGTGCAAGATACATAATACTTCGCCGTCCGCCTCAAAAGTATTGGGCGGCGCGGTAAACGCCGCGTTATTGGCCGGCGCCTCGCTAAAACCCGGAAGCGCTCAAAGCATATCGGTAAAATTTTCAGGGGACGGCCCTCTGCGGAGCGTTCAGGCGCAAGCCGACGCTAAAGGAAATATCCGCGGTTATGTGTCAAATCCGGATATAGAGGAACTTACTTTTTCAAAGGCCATAGGCGCCGGATTCCTGAGCGTCATACGCGATTTAAACATGGCAAAACCCTACACCAGCATTATGCCGCTCGTCTACGGCAGCATTGCCGCCGATATGTCGCATTTCTTCGCCTCATCCGAACAGGTTCCGTCGGCAATGATACTCGCCTTAGATATGAACGGCGAAGAAATTACGGCCTCAGGCGGCATACTTATACAAACATTCCCCGATACGCCCGAATCTTCCATTGTTCTTGCGGAAAATTCAATACGAAATATGAGCAAAAGTCTGGGGGAATCCCTTACCTGCGGAGCCGATATTGCCGGCATAGCCTCGGCTCTGATGGGTAATTTCCCGCTTACGGAGGCGGAAAAAACCGAAATACATCTGCGCTGCCGCTGTTCAAAAGATATGCTGGCAGAAACAATAAGAGGTTTTCCCAAAGAAGAAATCGCGCAAATGATAGAGGAAGACCACGGCGCGGAAATTGTATGCTCATTCTGTAAAAGCGTCTACCGCTTCAATGAAGATGAGTTGGCTGAAATCATGAATAATAATTTTATGCATTAATTCTGCGTATGTCTACGGTTTTCCCCGATGAGTTAACCGTAAACAGCACGGCGTTAAGTTTTGGGTTGCCTTCGGCAATCTCGACCTTCACCTTTGTTTGGGATATAAATCTGCTGATAGCCTGCCTTTTATCATTGCCTATAACCGAATCAAAAGCTCCGGTCATACCTACATCGGTTATATAGCCCTCCCCTTCCGGCAATATCTCTTCGTCGGCGGTCTGGACATGGGTGTGGGTTCCGAAAACGACAGAAGCCCTCCCGTCGAGATACCAGCCGAGAGCTCTTTTTTCGGACGTGGCTTCGGCGTGAAAATCAACCACTATTACATCGGAATTCTTACAATGTGTTTCGTAAATGTTATCAAAAGTCCTGAAGGGGCAATCGAGCGGCTGCATCAATGCACGTCCCATTAGATTTATTACTGTTACGGTCAGACCTTTTTTATTAATATCACAAAACCCTTTCCCCCTTGCCGCGGGAGGAAAATTAGCGGGACGCAGCAGGCGGTTTTCAACGTCAATTATTTTAAGTACATCGTTATTGTCCCATACATGATTGCCGGTCGTCACTACATCCACGTCCAATTGCATGAAATCCCTAAAAATATCGGGAGTAATAGAACGTCCGCCCGCGGCGTTTTCGCCGTTGACCACGACCAAATCAACACGGTTTAAATCTATAATGCCGCGCAGCTTATTAGAGAGAATATCGCGCCCGGCTTTTCCTACTACATCGCCGACAGATAGAATATTTATTGTTTTACTCATCTACTTGGCGTAATCGCTAACCCTTGTCTCCCTTATGACCGTTACCCTTACAATTCCCGGATACTTCATTTCGGATTCAATCTTCGTGGCGATATCCCTCGCCATGGGCTGAACATTTTCATCGTCTACAAGCGAATTATCGACAAGAACCCTGAGTTCGCGGCCGGCCTGTATAGCGTAGCATTTGTCAACTCCCTTGAAAGCGGAGGCTATTTTCTCAAGATTATCAAGGCGTTTGAGATAAGTATCGAGCGATTCGCGCCTTGCCCCCGGCCTTGAAGCCGATATGGCATCGGCTACCTGAACCAGAACAGCCTCGAAAGATTCCTGTTCGGTATCGTTATGGTGAGAGGCTATCGCGTTTACGCACTTGCTGTTCTCGCCGAATTTATGAGCCATATCGGCTCCGACAAGAGCGTGCGACCCCTCGCCTTCCACAATGCTGCCTTTGCCTATATCGTGAAGCAAGCCGGCGCGTTTTGCGAGCTGTACGTCTAAGCCAAGCTCGCCGGCCATTATGCCCGCAAGATTGGCAACATCCCTGCTGTGCTGCAGGACATTTTGCCCGTAACTTGTACGGTACTTGAGTTTGCCTAAATTATACATAACGTCCCTGCTAAAACCATGGATGCTAAGCTCGTATGATACTTTTTCACCCTCATCAAGCATCGATTCGTCAATTTCGGTCGTAACCTTAGCGACTATTTCCTCGATTCTTGCCGGATGAATACGCCCGTTTTGGATCAGTCTCTCAAGCGATACCCTTGCTATTTCCCGTCTTACCGGATCAAAGCCCGATATAACGACAACTTCGGGAGTATCGTCTATTATCATATCAACGCCGGTCAAATTTTCAAGCGTCCTGATGTTGCGCCCTTCCCTGCCTATGATTCTACCCTTCATTTCATCGGAAGGAAGGGAAACCGTGGTAACGGTGTTTTCCGAGGTAGGATCGGATGAATTTCTCTGTATCGCGGAAATAATGATTTCTTTGGCTTTCTTATCGGCTGTTCGTCTCGCCTCTTCTTCTATCTTATTAATCAGCTTCGTAGCTTCAAATTTGGCGTCGTTCTCAAGATTTTTGATAAGCAGATTTCTGGCCTCCTCTGACGTCATTTCCGAAATGCGTTCAAGTTCCTTATTGTAACGCTCGGATTCTTTGCGCAGTTCTTCTTCTTTGTCCTTATTCGCTTGTATTTTAAGACTAAGCGCCTTTTCCTCCCTGTCGAGTTCATCGACTTTTCTGTCAATTTGTTCTTCTTTTTGGATAAAACGTTTTTCAAGATTTTGCAGTTCCTGACGGCGTTCCCGCGACTCTTTTTCAAAGAGATTTTTTTCTTTCAATAATTGATCTTTGGCTTCTATTAAAAGTTCTTTTCTCTTGTTCTCGGCCTCTTTAAGGGCATCTTGAACTATACGATGGGATCTCGCTTCAGCGGAATTGAGTTTTATTTTTCCAAGATAGGCGCGAATAGAGTAGCCTGCGATAAAAGAGACGGGGAGAGCACAAATAAGCGATATTGTCGATATTGTCAACATACCAACCCCCTGCCGGAAAACCGGTAAATAAATTAAGGAGTTTGATTCAGTTCAAATTTTTGCCTGACTTTGTGAGAAACAAATTCGGGAACCATGGATGAAATATCGCCGTGATAGCTTGCGACTTCTTTCACAACGCGGGATGAGATAAAAGATGTCGCGCCGCTTGAAAGCAAAAAAACAGTCTCCACATCGGGAGCCAGTTGTTTATTCAGATCGGCTATGACCTTTTCATATTCATAATCAGCAATTGTGCGTATACCTCTGACTATCATATTTACCCCATTAGACTTGCAGTAATCAACGACAAGGGTATCAAAAAAGATCACGTCCGAAAAAGAAATGCCGCAGTTGCCAAACATTTCCTGTCTCTCTTGTAGCGAAAAAAGAGACTGCTTATCGCCGTTTTTCGCAATTGCAACTATAAGTCTATCACAAATATTTTTTGCTCTTTGTATTATATCCAAATGCCCGAAAGTCAAAGGATCAAATGATCCCGGAAAAATTCCGATACGCATAAATTCCAACAACTCCTACCTTATTATAGGATATGGCTTATTTATGTCAAGCATATTACGAAAAAAGCGTTTTTTTATGTTTTTTACCTCAGTATTTCAGTACGCTGCGTCCAAGACAAAAATTTTCCTTCCCCCCGGCTCCCAACCGGAGGGAAGGCGGATTTTCCCGCACCACCCGGGAATTTCCAATAATGTTCAGCGATCCAGCAATTGAAGCACCTGCTTGGGTACAAAGTTAGCTTGAGCAAGCATCGCAACGCCGGTCTGAACAAGAATTTGGTCCCTTGTATAGTCAACCATCTGAGTAGCCATATCGGTATCCCTCACCCGGGAATCGGCAGCCGTCATGTTCTCGTACGACTGGTTCAGAGAACGTATGCTTACCTCCATTCTATTGTAGTAAGCTCCCAGATCTGCCCTCTGCCGGTTCAGCCTGTCCAAGGCCGTATCGACGTATCCGATCATGGAATTAGCCTGTCCTACAGTAGATATGGAGCGTTTAGCAGCCTCGGCTCCCATAAGGTTAAGGGCTCTTGAACCCACCGTTGAGATGTATACCCTTATCCTTTGGTCCTTGTTAGGTCCGATGTGAAAAAACATGCTTCCGGTTTTGCTGTCTCTTGCGAAAGTTCCGGTGAGCATCTTCATTCTGTTAAACTCGGCCGTAGTGGCTATTCTGTCGATTTCTTCAATTAGCTGAGATACTTCAACCTGTATCTGCCTTCTATCGGCGGTAGAATAAATTCCGTTAGCCGACTGAATGGACAGAGTCCTTATGCGTTGAAGCATATCATTAACCTGCTGGAATGACCCCTCCGTGACTTGTATAAAAGAAAGCCCGTTTTGGGCGTTCTTTTCAGCCTGTACCAGACCATTGATCTGGGTCCGCATCTTTTCCGATACGGCAAGTCCGGAAGCGTCATCGCCGGCCCTGTTAATCGCCTCGCCCGAAGAAATTTTTTCGACAGACTTCTCCAACCTGTACTCGGCATTTTTGATCTGCCTGTTCGCGAATATGGCGCTCATGTTGTGATTGATCCTCATTGGTTAACCCCTCCCTTGAATTATGGCAGCTTTTCGGTTTAACATCCTGTTAAACCAAACTGCCTGTTGTGTCCGTCCGGACTGCCCATAATCCAGACCGCACCGGCGCCGAAAAACTTCGGCAGCCGGTGATGCTCCCAACATCACGAGCTGCCGAAATGGCGCAACGCGGCCGTATCACGGGAAGGAATGAGGAACAAAAAACTATTTTCAAAGAACTATTATTTTTTTTTTGAAAGCCTGTTTAACCCAACAGTTTAAGCACGCTTTGGTTTTTAAGATTAGCCTGCGCAAGTACCGCAGTTCCGGTCTGAACAAGCACCTGATTCTTGACATAATCAACCATCTCTTCGGCCATATCAACGTCTCTGATACGGGATTCGGAGGCCTGAATGTTTTCATAAGCGCTCATGAGTCCCTTGGCCGTCATTTCAAGACGGTTGTAATACGCCCCGAGGTCGGCGCGCTGCTTAGAGAGAAGCTGCAAGGCGTTATCCATAAGGCCGATGGAACCATTGGCCCCGCCTGGAGAAGAAAGGCTGACGGACAAACGTCCGCTGCCATCCTTGAATTGAAAAGCAGCGGCTGTCATCGTGCCGATATAGACCCTCTTCCTCTGGTTTTGGTTAGCCCCGACTTGAAACCACATACTTCCTGTGGAATTCATCCTCGCGTACTCGCCTGTAAGCACCTTAAATCTGTTAAATTCCGCCTGCGACGCTACGCGATCAACTTCATCAATCAGTGCCGAAACCTCAACCTGCAGCAGTTGTCTGTCAAGATTGGAATAAATTCCGTTAGCAGACTGAACCGAAAGTACTCTGATCCTCTGAATAAGCGAAGCGGTCTGTTCGAGATACCCTTCGGCAGTTTGAATAAACGACATGCCGTCTTCGGTATTTCTTTCAGCCTGCCTCAGCCCAAGAATCTGAGTCCTCATTTTTTCGGAAACCGCAAGGCCGGATGCGTCGTCACCTGCCCTGTTTATTCTCATTCCGGTAGCGAGCTTCTCCATGTTACTGTTGATATTCCAGTTTGAGAACTTGAGGGTTCTATTGGCGTTGATTGCGCTCATGTTGTGATTAATTATCATTTTACACACTCCTTTGTTTTTGTTTCCTGGCTTCCCTGCCAATCCGTTCTGAGGGCGCAAAACGGGCGTTTAATGCCAACTGTTTTTAAAACAATATGGTCCAGTTACAGGCTTGTATCTGGGCACATACAAGGCCACAACCATGATAATTAGCGCAGACGTGGGTTTTAAAAGAACTTTCACAAGGGGGATTACCCCTTATTCGAAATATCGCCGCCTCTGGCGGGCATACTTAGGGCTGAAATAAAGGGTTATGGGCTATTATTGCGGTTTAAGCTTATTTTTTAGCGTTTTTGGCTATATTTTATCTCATTTTGAGATTTTTTGAAGTTTAAACGAAAAAATTTAGTCTTTTGGTGTTACTCGCCGGCGTTCTATTGCGTCGGCGTTCGGCAGTAACAAAACGAAAAAGGCAATAAAACTTTTTGAAGAAAAACAAGTCCGTACTGTATGGGATGAAGAAGCGGAAAAATGGTGGTTTTCGGTGGTGGATGTTGTTTCGGTATTGACTGATGCTGATTATCAACAAGCGCGGAAGTATTGGAATAAGCTAAAACAGCGGCTTAAAGAAGAAGGAAACGAGACGGTGACAAATTGTCACCAACTGAAACTGGAGGCTGCTGATGGTAAAAAATATCTCACCGATGTTGCAGATACAGAACAGATTTTGCGCCTTATTCAATCCATACCAAGCAAAAAGGCAGAACCTTTCAAATTATGGCTTGCCAAAGTCGGCAACGAGCGCATTGACGAAACGGTTGATCCGGAACAATCAATCGACCGCGCAATACAAAACTACCGGCGTTTGGGTTACAGCGAAAGCTGGATAAACCAGCGTATTAAGTCGGTCGAAGTCCGCAAAGCTCTGATCGATGAATGGGATAAGAGCGGAGTCAAGCAAGGTTCGGAGTATGCTGCACTCACTGATTTAATGAGCAAGACATGGAGCGGCATGACCACGAGCGAATATAAAAAATATAAGGGACTAAAAAAAGAAAATCTACGCGATAATATGACCAATACGGAATTAGTGTTGAATATGCTCGCAGAAGTTGCTGCTGTGGATATTTCAATAGCAAGACAGCCAAATGGATTTGATGAAAACGCGGAAGCCGCCGGAAAAGGTGCGAAAGTGGCTAAAGTAGCTCGCGAGCAACTTGAG
>Ga0082212_10001439_pt1 | contig 35083 bp, 30 predicted proteins | sample TergutNt197P3_FD_71548 | JGI IMG/M metagenome (GOLD analysis project Ga0082212, IMG submission 71548) | Neocapritermes taracua P3 segment gut microbial communities from Petit-Saut dam, French Guiana - Nt197 P3 | ecosystem: Host-associated > Arthropoda: Insects > Digestive system > Gut ... | reverse complement strand
CAGAAGATGGCGCACTGGGCGCTTGTGCTCCCCAGGTCCACCCCCGCGGTGATCGTTTTCGCCGCTTTCCAGTCGATCTTGTCAGACGTCCAGCAGCTTTCCGGCCATTTTCCGTACTTTTGTGCCATACTGTTACTCCCTCCCTAATTTGATTATTTCTTAAACTTTTGTAATCCTAAACTCCCCATCCAGTTGTCCAGCTGATCCAGCAGCCGCTTCTCATCCAGGTCGGTGCGGTCGCCGGGTTGGCTTCCCTCGTAGTGCATGACGCTGAGTCCCGCGTCTCTGAGGTACATAGCCTGCTCCTTACGGGTAAGCGTGCAGCCCACGCCGTGACGCCAGATAGCCAGCAACGCGCCGTCGGCCTGATTGAACTTCGCGAATTGCACGATCTTGTCCCGATAGACGTACTCATCGGTCTTGAATCCGCCCGTAGGCCTGGCGTGGATGCCCGCGCCTTTGCGTATAACGTCTTCGCGGGTTTCCAGGGGCGTATCGTCAGGATAAGTATTATCCATCCTTAACTCAAACGTCCCGTCAGGCAGCATGAAATAATTGTTGGCGCCGCCGTTGGAATACTGGGAGCCCATGCATACGGCGCCATAATCTTCCATATAGCGATAATATTTCATGTAATGCCAGGAAGGCGGATGGGCCTCGATCCAGCGGAAGCGTTCGTTCCCTACCGCGGCGATCTTATTGTCGGCCCGCCATTTGATCTCATCCCGGACCATCTTCCAGAAAGCGACTGTGGCGGCGGGGTCTACTTTCGTCAGGCCGCCGATGGTATAAACGGAATACATATCTTTTACAGATATTGGCGTGGGGATCGTCCGCGCCATGATATAGGCTATCTCTCTCGAATACTCGCGGGTTTCTTTCCCCGCTTCCATGAGCTTGATACACTCTTCCTCGTCGAACTTCTGCCCGAAAATACGCTCGATGTCGTTCATCTGCCGGAGATTGCAATATACCTTATGCTCCATCATGGGTACTTCGCGTTCGGCGTCGTAGTCGCCGAAATACATAAGCCGGTCGGACATCCATTGGGGCATGTTCTCAAAGTCCCTGGCTTGCTGTCCGCGTTTGGCGTGCTGGTCGCATACGCAGGGCATCGGCACTACAAATTTACGCCGCGGCCACGGCGTGCCGTCCTCGATGTAGCCCAGGAACTGTCCGCCCCAGCAGTTGCCCTGATAACCGCAGATCTCGCGGCCCCAGCCCCGGATCTCGCTTGCGAGCCTCGCCTTGCGGGCATAGGGTTCGTTTTTGTTCTGCATCATGGCCCCGACCGGATTGTCCTCGATGATGGTGAGAGCCGGGAAAGCCGCCTGCCAATCGAAAGTTAAATCAAAAGTATTACCCTGGCCGACGACTTTTTCCTTGCTTTCAATGGATTTCTGCCACCCGGCGCGAAGCTCTTTCGCTTTGTTCCAAAACTCCAGCGGCCGGGTTTCCCAGATTTGACCGTTGCTCATTCCTTTCCTTACCTCCTCCTTTTCCAACTTACGTCACCTGACTTGTCTTTTTCGCTTCCGGCTTCGCCCGCTGCGTCGCCCCGCTCAGTCATGTACCTTTTGTACACTCCTTCGCCGTTCTCCTTGCTTGCCTTGCCGGAAGCGAAAAATCCGGCGTCATCGGGATAGCTTTTTCCCTTGATTTTTCTACTGCTTCAATAGTATATCGAAAAAGTTGAATCGTCAATAATACAGCGGGCGTAACGCGGGGATTATTTATGATTTATCCGAACTGGATCATGTCCATATGGACGTGGTTCGGTTTATTTTGTCTGCTTTCTTGTGCCATATGGTCATTTGTGTTATGGTTAATCTATAAAACAGCCGGGGTGTATATAATGATCGAACGCAGGGCCGCCGTGCTTGAGGTTATCCAATCCCACGGCGAGATCACTACCGAACAGCTTTTCAGCCAATTCCCTGATTACACGCCAAAAACCATACGGCGCGACCTTGCCTATTGGGAGCAGGCGGGGGCGATACTGCGCAGCCACGGCAAAGCCCGGGTCAACCGCCGGTACATGTTTCAGATGGAGACGCAGTATTCGGAACGCGAGATAGAAAACGCCGCGGACAAAAACGCCCTCGGCGCCGCGGCTGTAAGCCTGCTGAACGGCTACCGCTCGCTGTTTATCGATTCAGGCACGACGATGATGGCATTCGCCCGGCGCCTGCCCGACGCCGGTATGACCGTGATCACCGCCGCGCCAAATATCGCGCTATATATAGCGGCGCACAAACCGCAATGCTCCGTTTTGCTCACCGGTGGCAGCCTCAATCCCAAAACGCTGAGCTGCTCCGGTTACGGCAGCGACGAGCTGATCAGGATACTGAATATCGACATAGCCTTTATGGCGACTTCGGGCTTTTCGCAAAACGGCGGTTTTATGGTGGGCGAATTTTTCGAATGCGAGGTCAAACGCTCCGTGATCGCGAAAGCCGAAAAGGTCGTTATGCTGATGGATAGTTCTAAAATCGGCAAAAACATGCCCTTTACATTCGCGAAGCCATCGGACATAGACGCCCTTGTCTGCGGCCCCGACATCGACAAGGAAACCGAAGCATATCTGTTATCCAAAGACGTACAGATTCTGAAAAGCGACATCATCCGGCTTTAGGAGGTAATGACTTGGCTAACATCATCCAGATGCCGCAGTTCGGCCTATCGGAAGAAAGCGCCGTGCTGACGGCGTGGCACATCAAGGCGGGCGACGCGGTGGCGCCGGGCGACAAACTGTTTTCCATCGAAACGGGCAAAACGACCTTTGACGTGGAGTCGGAGTTTTCCGGCGTGATCCTGGCCCTTATGGCCGGCGAAGGCGACGAGATCGCGGTCAAGACGCCGGTTTGCGCCATCGGCGAAGCGGGGGAACGGTTCGAGGCGCCGGTAGAAGCCAAGCCAACTGCGCCCTCGACAGCATCCGGAGCAATTACGCCCATGTCGGCTCCGGCAGTACCCGAAGCAGCCGGCGCCACTGCGGTCCCCGGCGCTGCCGGATCCTCAGCCGGTACTATGGCCACGCATACCGCCCCGTCGTCCGCTGCGCCCTATCATCCGGGCGTTTCGCCCCGGGCGAGGAAGCTGGCGGAAAAGCTGGAACTCAATCCCTTAGCCGCTACACCGACGGGCGCGGAAGGGCGCGTGATCGAAAGAGATATCCTGGCGCTGCTCGACTCACCGCCGCCTCCCGCGGCTATCACCAAAGGCCCGTCAGCCGTCGACCTTCAGCCGCGGGCGCCCGAGCCAGCCGGATACGAGGACATACCGCTGTCGAACATGCGTAAGGTCATAGCAAGAAACATGACGACGTCGCTGCAGAACTCGGCTCAGCTGACGCATACCGCGTCCTTTGACGCCACAAACATCATGGAATGCCGCGCGCTGCTAAAGAAAGACGAGACGTTTTCGGACATTTCCCTGACGGATATGGTCCTGTACGCCGTCTCCCGGACGCTTCCGGCCTTTCCCGCCTTAAACGCCTGGCTCACAGGCGATACGATGCGGGTTTTCGAAGACGTCAACCTGGCCTGCGCGGTGGACACAGAACGAGGCCTGATGGCGCCCGTTATATTTGGCGCGTCGAAAATGTCCCTGCCGGAAATCTCCCTGGCCTTGAAAACCCTTGCCGGACAATGCCGGAACGGTTCGATCACGCCGGATCTGCTCTCGGGCGGCAGCTTTACCGTATCGAATCTGGGGCAGTTCGGTATCGAGAGCTTTACCCCCATTTTAAATCCGCCCCAAACGGGTATTTTAGGCGTGAACACGATAACGCAGCGTATACGCGAAACAGACGGCGTAATTAAAACTTATCCCAGTATGGCCTTGTCGCTGACTTACGATCACCGCGCACTGGACGGCGCCCCGGCGTCAAGATTCCTGCAGGCGCTATGCGGAAACCTTGAGCGCTTCGTCAGGCTTCTGGCGGAGTAACGCGCCGCGCGCATACCATGTATCAGGAGGATATCCCCATGTATGATTTGATTGTATTGGGCGGCGGCCCGGCCGGATACCGCGGGGCGGAGATCGCGGCAAACAACGGATTGAAAACCGCGTTATTCGAAAAGCGCGCCTTAGGCGGCGTCTGCCTGAACGAAGGGTGCATCCCGTCCAAATCGCTGCTATACTCGGCGAAGCTGTACGACCTCGTTAAATCCGGCGGGGAAAAATACGGCGTAAGCTGCGATAATCCCGTCCTGGATTACGCGGCCGCCGTCAAACGCAAGGACAAGGTCGTCGCGGCGCTTACAAACGGCGTGGAATCCGCGCTGAAGAAAAGCGGCGTCGAGATCGTCCGGGATCACGGCCTGGTCAGGAGCCGAATCGAAGGCGGTTACGAAATAGAAGCCGGGGACGATACCCTGCGGACAGCCAACGTGCTGATATGCACCGGCGCCGAACCCATACTTCCGCCAATCAAAGGCATAGAAAACGCCATGACAAACCGGGAAATCCTGGCGTTGACCGATATCCCCGAAACCCTGGCGATCATCGGCGGGGGTGTGATCGGGCTGGAGATGGCCAGCCTGTTCAATTCGGCGGGCAGCAAAGTGACCGTATGGGAGATGATGGACAAGGTAGCAGGAGAGTTTGACCGTGAAATATCGGAAACGCTTCAAAAGATATATGAAAAGAAGGGCGTCGTCTTCAACCTGGGTTGCTCCGTAAGCGATACCGCCAGCCTGGGCGCGGATAAGGTCCTGGTCAGCACGGGCCGCAGGCCGTCTACAAAAGGCCTTGGGCTGGAAAACATCGGCGTATTTATCGAACGCGGCGCCGTCGTCACCGACGAACAGATGAAGACGAACCAACCTTGCGTGTACGCGGCGGGAGACGTGAACGGAAAGTCCATGCTGGCGCATACCGCCTACAGAGAAGCGGAAGTCGCGGTCAACAACATCCTGGGGAAAAAGGACAGAATGGATTACGCCGCCATCCCCTCCGTCATCTACACGAACCCGGAAGCGGCGGGTATCGGCGAAACGCTGGCATCCGCTCTATCCAAAGGGATCCGCGCTCATGAGACGAAACTGCCTATGTTATACGCCGGCCGATACATGGCTGAAAACGAAGGCGAAGCGGGCCTCTGCAAGCTGGTATGGAATGATAACCGCCTTATCGGCGCCCATATGCTGGGCAATTCCTGCTCGGAGATTATATCCACCCTGTCGGCGGTCCTGTATCGCGAGATGAGCGCGGAACAGATCAAGAAAATCGTTTTCCCTCACCCGACGGTGTCGGAAATCATAAAGGAGGCGGTCTTCCATGCCGAAAAGCCAGTTCGTTGACCCCGCGGAAGTACGCGGCAAAGGCAAACTGAAGTTCAGCGATATCCCCCTCAACAGTTATCAGCAGACCTTCGCCCAGTCGGCCAAGGCTTTTTCCAAAGCGGATTTGTTAGGCATATTACACGATATGCGCATGATCCGCGAGTTCGAGAATATGCTTTACTCCATACGCACAACCAAGCAATACGGCGGCGTCGAGTATGAGTATACCGGCCCGGCGCATTTATACACCGGGCAGGAAGCCGCCGCCGTGGGCATGGCTTACACCTTGGACGGGGAGGACATGATCTTCGGCTCCCATCGCAGCCACGGCGAAGTACTGGCGAAAGGTTACGCCGCCATTAAAAAGCTGGACGAACAAACCCTTTATCAAATCATGAAGGATTTTCAGGACGGCGCGGCGCTGGCGCCGGTGGAAGCGAGAAATACGAGCGGCGACGTCAGGGACCTCGCAAGCGATTTCCTGCTATACGGCTTTATGGCAGAGCTTTTCGGGCGCGCGGCCGGGTTTACCCGGGGCCTGGGCAACTCCATGCACGTCTTTTTTACCCCCTTCGGCGTCTATCCGAATAACGCTATCGTAGGCGGCTCGGCGGGTATAGCCGTGGGCGCCGCTCTGTATAAACGGATCAACCGAAAGCCAGGCCTCGTGGTGTGCAACATCGGCGACGGTTCGCTGGGCTGCGGCCCCGTATGGGAAGCGCTCAACTTCGCCGCCCAGGATCAGTTCGCCAGGTTATGGGACGAAGCGCATGGCGGAGGCTTACCTGTTATTTTCAATTTTTTAAACAATCATTACGGCATGGGCGGGCAGACCTCCGGCGAAACCATGGCCTTCGACATACTGGCGCGGGTCGGCGCCGGCGTCAGCCCCACCCAGCTTCACGCCGAACGTATCGACGGCTACAATCCCTTCGCCGTCATCGACGCTTTCCGGCGAAAACGCGAAATCATCGAGGAGCGCCGCGGCCCCGTCCTGCTGGATACGATCACTTATCGCTTTGCGGGGCATTCCGCCACAGACGCCTCTACCTATCGCGACAAAGAAGAAATCGAAGCGTGGCAGGCGGTGGATCCCATCAAAATCTTCAGCGAAGGGCTGGTCGCCTGCGGCATAAGCGAACCGGAGGAGCTTGCGGCGATGGAGCAAGGCGTCCGTGAGCGCATCGCCGATATCATGAAAATCGCCGCCGACGAGGGCGTATCGCCCCGGATCGATCTGTATCGCGAGCCGGACGGTATCCGGCGCTATATGTTTTCCAACAAACACATACCGCGTATGGACGACCGCGAGCCCGAAACGCTGATCCCTCTGGAGCAGAACAGCCGGGTAGTCAAGCTAAAGAAAAAATCACGTTCGGCGACCGATCAAAACGGCAACCCCGTTTCGAAAATCAATCAGTTCAATATCCGCGACGCCCTGTTTGAGGCGGTCATCAACAAGTTTTATGAGGACCCGTCGCTTATCGCCTATGGCGAGGACAACCGCGACTGGGGCGGCGCTTTCGGCGTGTATACCGGCGTTACGGAATCCCTCCCCTATCACCGTTTCTTCAACACGCCCATATCCGAAGGGACCATCGTCGCCTCCGCCGTGGGTTACGCCCTGTGCGGCGGGCGGGCGATACCGGAACTGATGTACTGCGACTTCCTGGGCCGCGCGGGGGACGAAGTGTTTAACCAGTTGTCCAAATGGCAGGCGATGAGCGCGGGCGCCTTGATCATGCCTGTGGTGCTCAGGGTGTCGGTAGGCTCCAAATACGGCGCCCAGCACGCCCAGGACTGGACTTCCCTCGCCGCCCATATCCCCGGTTTAAAAGTAGTGTACCCGGCGACGCCCTACGATGCGAAAGGCTTGATGAACGCCGCCCTCGCCGGCTCGGATCCCGTGGTGTTTTTCGAAAGCCAGAAGCTGTATGATACCGGCGAAATGTTTCATGAAGGCGGGGTACCGGAGGAATATTACGAGATACCCATCGGCGAACCGGACGTCAAGCGTACGGGATGCGATATCACGATCCTGACCGTCGGCGCTTCTCTTTATACCGGGATGGAAGCCGCGGGCCTGCTGGCGGAGCGGCACGGTCTGAGCGCCGAGGTCGTCGACGCCCGCAGCCTGGCGCCTTTCAACTATGAGAAAGTCGTCGGCTCGGTCAAAAAAACCGGACGTATCGTCCTGGTGTCCGAAGCCTGCGAAAGGGGCGCCCACGTCAACGACCTCGCCAGAAATATTACGGAGCTCTGCTTCGACTATCTGGACGCGCCGCCGGTGGTGGTCGCGGCGCCTAACGTGATCTGCCCCTGCCCCGAGCTGGAGGCTTATTTCTATCCCCAGGCAAGCTGGATCCTCGACGCGATCCACGAAAAGATATTACCCCTCGCCGGACACACAGCCGGCGCGAATTATACCGGGAACGAAAAAATCCGCCGGGAAAAAGCGGGAATCTGATGGAGAAACACGATAAACGTAGTATGATGATATAAATCGGACGGATTAGGAGGATTGCAAATGTCGATCGAAAGAAAAATGTATTGCGTAAACGGCGAATGGAAGACGAGCAAGACGGATAAGTGGATGCCCGTGACGGATTCCAGTACAGGGCAGGTCATCGCGGAAGTGCCATGCTGCACGGCGGCGGAGGTGGATGAAGCCATCGCCGCGGCGGACGCGGCGTTTCCGGACTGGAGCCTGCAGTCCCTGAGCAAGCGGACCCAGATGATGTTTAAATGGCGCGATACCCTTGTGGAACATGTGGACGAGCTGACTTATCTTTGCGCCAAAGAACTGGGGAAAAACCTTGACGAGGCCAACGGCGACGTGCTCAAAGCCATCGAACCGACGGAGGTGGCCTGCTCGCTGCCCCTGATCACCCAGGGCTCGGCCAGCCTGCAGGTGACAACGGGTTTCGATACTGCGTCATACCGCGTCCCCCTGGGCGTGGTCGCCGGTATCGTACCTTTTAATTTCCCCGCGATGATCCCCTGGGGATGGATGGTCCCGTTGGCTATAGCCACCGGCAATACCGTCGTACTCAAAGCCGCCAGCTATACGCCCCTGACCTCCATGCGCATCATGGAACTGTTCTGCGAACTGGATTTCCCGAAAGGCGTCGTCAATCTGGTGACCTGCTCGCGTAAAGAATCCGAGCTTTTCCTCACCGACCCCCGCATCAAAGCCGTTACCTTTGTCGGCTCCACCGATATCGGTAAGCATATCTACTCCATCGCGGCGGCCAACGGCAAGCGGGTCCAGGCCCAGACCGAGGCGAAAAACCACGCCCTCATCCTTGAGGACTGCGATATGGAAAGCACGCTGAACGCCGTAATCAACTCCACCTACGGCTGCGCGGGCATGCGCTGTATGGCGCTTCCTGTGATCGCCGTGCAGGAAAGCATCGCGGACGAGTTTGTAGCCCGGCTGAAGGAAAAGGCTCAGGCGCTGAAAGTCGGCTGCGCGTATGACCCGGAGACAAAGCTCGGGCCGGTGGTGACGGCTGAACATAAGAAGTCCGTATGCGACTGGATACAAAAAGGAGTGGATGAAGGCGCGCGGCTGGTGCTGGACGGGCGGGACTGCGTCGTGCCCGGATTCGAAAACGGCTTTTTTGTAGGGCCTACCATTTTCGACCATGTGAAGCCGGGCATGGAGATCGGCGAGCGGGAGATATTCGGCCCTGTAACCTTGATCAAGCGCGTGAAAAATTTCGAGGAAGGCCTCGCCCTGATGAACGCCAACCCCTATGCCAACGGTTCCGCGATATTTACCCAAAGCGGCTACTACGCCCGTCAGTTTGAGCTGCTTACCGACGGCGGCATGGTAGGCGTCAACGTAGGCATCCCGGTCCCGACGGCTTACTTCCCGTTTTCAGGCAACAAGGACAGCTTCTTCGGCGATCAGCATGTATTGGGCGTCGACGGCATGCGTTTCTACACCCGCGCGAAGACAGTCACGAAGCATTGGTATGACGAGGAGTCGAAAAAGCGCAGCATAGGGACATGGGAAGGCACAGTCGAACGGGATTAAGGGAGGCGGCTGCCTGTGATCACGAATAAATATCTGAAATGGCTCAGCGGTACCGCGTCCTATTGGTGGAACGACAGCGCGGTACTGCAGGACATGGATCAGGCGATAGCGAACGGCGCGACGGGGGTGACGACCAACCCGCTTCTGATCAAGCGCTCGCTATATGCCGACCCCGGCTTTTGGCTGCCGTACCTGCAAGGGGCGAAGGGTTTAAAAAAGGACGAGAAAACCGAGGAAATCATCAGGGCGGTCACCGGCGAGATCGCGAAGAAATTTTTCCCGATCTTTGAAGCGACAAACGGAGTGCAAGGCTACGTCTGCGCCCAGGTGAACCCAAGCCTGCAGGGCGACGCCGAGGCGATGTACGTCATGGGCAAACGGCTCGCGGGCTGGGCGCCAAACATCGCGGTCAAGCTGCCCGCGACGGCCGCGGGCCTTGAAGTCATGGAAGAGCTGTCGGCGGCGGGGGTGACCACGGTAGGCACGGTCAGCTTCACCGTGCCTCAGGCGGTGGAGATAGCCCGGCGGCAGCAGAAAGGCGCCGACCGCGCGAAAGCAGCCGGGATCAAGCCCGGCGCGGCTTTTTCCGTTATCATGGTCGGCCGCCTGGACGAATACCTGCGTGATGTGATCCATGACCGCAAGGCCGGTATACCGGATAGCGATATCATCCAGGCGGGAACCGCATGCATCAAGAGGGCTTACGACATATGCCGCGATCTCGGCTACGCGTCGATGCTTATGCCCGCGGCTATGCGCGGGAGTTACCACGCCGCCGCCCTGGCGGGCGCGAGAATATCCATGTCCGTCGCCGCTAACATCCAGGCGATGTTGGGCGAAGAATCGGAATTCACCGGGCATATGGACGAACCGGTAGCGGAAGATGTGATCGGCAGGCTGGCCGCGATCCCTGATTTTGTCCGCGCCTATGAGCCGGACGGCATGAAACCGGATGATTTTATCACTTACGGGACTACGCAACGTACGCTTTCCCAATTCATCGAAGCCGGCTGGGCGCCGATCGGCGAATTTGAGGTCTGAGTATTACCGTCCCTTTGCGGGGAAGGGGCGGCGGATATAATTAATTAAAAGGAGGAAAAGCTATGATTGATTTGAACTATTACGCGCCAACCAATCTAGACGAAGCCGTTCAATTAATGGCCGGTTACAAAGGCGATCTCAAGGTACTGGCCGGCGGTACCGACCTCATGCCGAAAATCAACTACTACGAAAATACGCCCAAAGCTGTTATGTATGTGGGAGGTTTGGGGCTGGACTACATAAACAGCGATAACAATGGTTTAATCATCGGAGCCGGTACGCCCATCGCAAAAATCCTGCGGAGCGCAGCGGTGGCGAAAGCCGCTCCCATCCTGACGGAAGCCGCCGAGCAGCACAGCAGCCCCGCCATCCGTTCCGTTGGTACGATAGGGGGAAACATCATGAACGCGTCTCCCGCCGCCGACATGGTTGTCCCGTTATTTGTATTGGACGCCTCATTGGTCCTGGTAAGCGGCGGAGGCGAACGGACGGTGAAGATCGGTGAATTCTTCACAGGGCCCGGCAAGACAGTGTGCGCCCCCGACGAACTGCTGAAAGAAATCCGCGTCCCCGAAGTCCGGGGCAAGACCGCTTTCATCAAGCTGGGGAAGCGTAAAGCGCAGGTGCTTTCGGTCATATCCGTCGGCGTCCGGATAGAGGCGGACGGCGCTAAATGCAATGAAGCCAGGATCGCCCTGGGATCGGTCGCCCCGACCGTCATTCGCTGCCCGGAAGCGGAAGCTTTGCTTAAAGGCGCGCAAATCACCCCGGATCTGCTCTGCAAGGCTGCCGAAGCCGCGATCGGCGCAAGCGCCCCTATCGACGACGTCCGCGCCACTGCATGGTACCGTAAAGAAGCGGGCACAGGTATCGCCCGGCAGGCCCTTTTCGCCGCCGCCGGGCTTGAATACACCTACTAGGAGGGCTGAAAGATGAAACAAATCCTATCGTTTATATTGAATGGCCATCCCAGGGACGTAGCCGTTTCCGTCACGGACAGCCTCTTGGACGTATTGCGGGAAGACCTGGGCTTCACTGGCGCTAAGCGCGGCTGCGACTGCGGAGACTGCGGCGCCTGTACGGTAATCCTGGACGGCGAACCCGTCCGCGCGTGTCTAACGTTAGCGCTCACGGTCAACGGCAAAAGCGTCACCACTGTGGAAGGCTTGTCGAAAGACGGCGTGCTTAGCCCAATCCAGCAGGCTTTCCTCGAATACGGCGCCTTCCAGTGCGGTTTTTGTACCGCGGGCATGATCATGTCCGCCGTCTCGCTCATCGCGAAAAACCCGCATCCCACCAGGCAGGAAGCCCGGCAGTATATGTCCGGCAACATATGCCGCTGCGGGTCATATGAGGAGATTCTGGACGCCATCGTCGCGGTTGGTCAAGGTTTTCCCAGCAGGAAGGAGGCATAGAGATGAGTGATTACAAATACATCGGCAAGGCGATGCCCCGTTACGACGGGGAGGGCCGCGTGACCGGCAAGACCGTTTTTGTGGACGACGTAAGCGTTCCGGGTATGTGCTTCGCGAAAATGTACAGAAGCCCCGTTCATCACGGCAATATTAAGAACATCGACGCCACCGAGACTTTAAAGATCCCCGGCGTGCTCGGGATCGTGACCCATAAAGACGTACCGGGCATCAACGCGGGCTGGTTTGGCGACACCGAGGTTTTTGCCGAAAGCAAGGTACGCTTCAAAGGCCAGGTGATATGCGCGGTGGTAGCCGAGACCGAAGATATCGCCTGGGAAGGCGTCCAGAAGCTCAAAGTGGATATCGAGGAGCTCGATCCCGTATTCAACATGTTCGACGCGATCAAGCCCGGCGCCCCCGTGGTATGGGGCGGGCCTGACAACTACTTCTACTGGGGCGACAAGCCGACCTTTACCCTGAAGCTGGGCGATGTGGAAGCCGGCTTCAAAGAGGCGGATTACGTTATCGAAAGCGATTATTCGGAAGGCGCCCAAGATACCGTATGCATGGAGACCCACGCGTCCGTAGCCTATCACGACGGCGCGGGCCGGTTGTGCATACACACCACAAGCCAATGCCTGTTTTACCAGCTACGGCCGCTATGCGCGATATTTAACCTGCCCATGAGCAAGATACGTTACATCGGCGGCACAGTAGGCGGCGGTTTCGGCGGCAAAAACGAGATCCATACCGACCACATCGCCGGCGTCGCGGCGATCAAATTCGGCCGCCCGGTCAAGTACCGGGAGACCCGGCAGGAGGATCTGGCTTACTCCACGAAGAGGGGCGAATGGAAATTCCACTACAAGGACGGCTTCACGAAGGACGGACGCCTCGTCGCCAGATATGTTGAACACTGGCACGACGCGGGCGCCTTTTGCACCTTCACGCCTTACGGTATCGAAAAAGGCAGTATCTTCCTCTGCGGGCCTTACTGGATACCCAACGTACTGATCGAAGGGCATTGCATCTTTACGAACAAACCCACGTCCAGTTCGGTACGCGGCTTCTGCGTCATCAACGGTCAATACTGCGCGGACGTACAGATGCAGAAAATCGCTGATAAACTGGGCATGGATCCCTGGGAGGTACGTACGTTGAACGCATGGCGCGACGGGGACCTGGGCGCCAGCCGGTACGTGATCGAGGGCGCCGGCGCTATAGAGGCGGCGAAATCCACGGCTGAACTGGCCGGTATTACCTTATCCGGCAAAGTGATGCAAATGAGTTCGAGAGAGAGGTGAGCAAAATGAAAAAGAAAGGCGTAGGTTTTTCCCTGGTTTTACACCCCAGCGGCAATAAAGGCGCGGACGACCCAAGCTCAGCCGCGGTTCAGCTGAAGCCGGACGGCACTTATGTTTTGCTGATCGGCTGCTCGGATATCGGCAACGGCTCCGTCACTATCATGCGGCAGATCGCCGCGGAAACGCTGGAATGCCCCATCGACGACGTATTCTGCAGTAATTTCGCCGACGACTTCGCTCCGCTGAGCCAGGGCGCTTTCGCCAGCCGTTCCACGCTGATCGATTCCCACGCGGTGGAAAACGCCTGTCTGGATCTGAAAGAAAAGGTTCGGATATGGGCTGCCGAAAAAGCTTTCCACTGCGGCGCCGACGAAGTAGAAGTCGGAAATAACAAGGTGTGGATCAAAGAGCATGAAGACGAAGAAGGAAAAAGCATGACCATGGCGGAGGTAGGCCCCGCCACCTATGTCGCCGCCCCTACCCTGGATTTCATCGTGGGGACCGGTTACTGGATGCCCGATGAGAAAGGCGCTCACGCCCATGATCCCCTCACGGGCGCCATGCCCGCGGTAAAAGCGATCTCCTACGGCTGCGTTTATGTGGAACTCGACGTGGATACGGACACAGGCGTGATCGACCTGCGTAAGTGCTACCAGACCTGGGAAGTGGGCAAAGCCATCAATCCCCTTCTGGTGAAGAATCAGATCAACGGCGGGCTGAGCATAGGGATAGGCTTCACGATGACCGAGGACATGTACCCGGGATCGGGGCTGGATTACGCGCCCGATATGCTGGGCGACTATTATGTGCCCACCTTCATGGATTATCCCGACGAAGTGAAGGCGGCTATCGCCGAAGTGCCCTGCCCCTACGGCGTGCAGGGCGCGAAAGGTTTCTCCGAAGGTTCCAGCAACGGCATCGGGCCCGCGGTAATGAACGCGTTTCACGACGCCACGGGTATCTGGCTGGATAATTACCCCATGACGCCGGAAAAAGTGCTCCGCGCTTTGAGGGCATAGTAAAAGCAACCATTCAGCGCCGGCCCGGGCTGCCACTGCCGCTGCCCGGCCGCGCTGAACCGGAATATAAGTATTGGGAGGAAGAGCGGGATGAAACGGATCTTTTTACTGCATACCGTACAGGTCATGTACCTCAGTTTTGAAAAGCAGCTGCGGGCGGCTTTGGACAGCGAGGTGGCTGTCGACAATCTGCTGGATACTTTTTTCGCCAGTAACACCAATGAGATCGGCTATTTTTCCCGGGCTAATCTGGACAGGCTTTACCTGACCCTGAAATCGGCTGAACTGACAGGCGCCGATGTGATCGCCGTGATCTGCTCCACGCTCACGCCCCATGTCGAAAAGATGATCCCGCTCTTCCCCATCCCCATCGTCACCATCGACGGGCGGCTGGGTAAAGCCGCTATCGCCCGCGGCGACCGTATACAGGTGCTGGCCTCCGCCCAGAGCGCGGTGGAACCTACCATGCAACTCATCCGCAAAGCGGCGGACGAAGCGGGACGCGCCGTCTCCATCGACGGGCGGCATAATCCCGCGGCTTTCGCTTCCATGATGAGCGGCGACCTGACCGTTCACGATGAGGAAATCGCAAAAATGGCGTCGGAGGTCCGGGACAAGGACGTTATCGTATTTGCCCAAGGCTCCATAGCGCATATGGCGCAAAAAGTACGGGAGATCGCCGGTATCCCGGTGGTGACGGCGCCGGATCTGTGCATAGCGCATATCAAGGAGCTCATCGATGGTTAAGGAGGCGCTTATGCTTAAATACCCGCAGACGGTACACACCTGGATGTTCGGTGACATGCCCATGCCCCGGATAATCGATCATTTGCGTTATGCAGGCGCCGGCGGTGTGGATTTGTCGATGCCCCTGGACGGGCCTTATTCGCCCGACAGCCTGATGCGGGATGATTACCGCCCCTTGCTGGAAGACGCGGGGCTGCCGGTATTGTCCGCGACCCCTCTCTATTTCTCCCCGGAGACGGATCTCTCCGGCGCCGATCCGGGCATAAGGAAGACGGCGGTCGCCTTTACGAAAAGAGCTGTGGACGCCGCCGCGTTTTACGGCTGCGACAGGATGCTGGTTTCCCCAAGCTGGGTATCCAACACGCATAAGCTGGACAAGCCTTACGCCGAGCATTGGAAGTACGCGGTGGAATCGGTCGGCGAAGCGGCGGATTACGCGGCGGCAAAGGGCGTCGTCCTGATGATCGAACCCATCAACCGTTATCGCGTCTCATTGGTGCATACCGTCGATGAAGGGCTGCGCTTTATCCGGGACGCGGGTTTAGACAATCTTGCCCTGGTAACCGATATTTTTCACATGCATATGGAAGAATCCGGCGGCGTAATCAACGCCTTGTACGACGCCGCGCCGAAGCTGAAATGCGTCCATATCGGCGACAGCACCCGCAAAAGCCCGGGTTATGGCGTCACCGACTGGGCCGGGATCCTCCTGGCGCTCCGCAACGCCGGCTTCGAGGGCCCTCTGGCGTATGAGACAGCGGAACTCTACTTCAGCGAAGGGCGGGTCGCGGAGGACGGAGCCGACGCGTCGGTTTTTGCCCTCAGGTTGAAAAACGGAATCGCGTATCTCAACACGCTCATGGACCGACTATTTTAAGGAGGACTGGATATGGATTATAAATTGGACGTCGCGCTGAAGTATAAAGCTGTACTTGGCGAAGGGCCGGTATGGGATGACCGCAGGAATCTCCTGTTTTGGATCGATAGCCTGGACGATAAGGCTTGCGTCTTTAATCCGAAGACAGGGCAAAACAAAGTATATGAAGTGGGGCAGAATATCGGGACGCTGGTCCTCACCGAACGCGACGACGAAGTACTCGTCGGCCTGGTAGACGGGCTTTACGTGTTGAATCTCGATACCGGCGCCCTGACCTTCAAAGTCGACCCGGAAGCGGGTATCGAAGGCAACCGCCTGAACGACGGAAAAGCCGACGTCAAGGGCCGCCTGTGGATCGGCTCCATGTGCGTGGCGGATAACGGCGTCGAAGGCTACGATACCGATTTTAAATGCAACCTCCATCGCGTGGATACCGATTTCAACAGTACGGTAGTAGATCCGGAGATCCGCCTTTCCAACGGCATGGTTTGGACCGAAGATCAAAAAACCATGTACTACATCGACTCGCCGACCCGCCTGGTCTATCAGTACGACTTCGACGTGGAAAAAGGCCTTATCTCAAATCGCCGGGGCTGCGTAACGATACCGGCGGAGTTCGGCATAGGCGACGGGATGGATATCGACGCGGACGGCAATCTGTGGATAGCCCATTATACCGGCTGGTGCGTCGGCAAATGGGATCCCCGCACCGGCGAACTGCTGGGGAAGATCGAGCTGCCGGTGAGCCGGATCACCAGCTGCGCTTTCGGCGGCGAGAATTACGATCAACTTTATATCGTCACTGCTTCCACAGGCGCTGATCAGGATCCGAAACCTCAACCGGAAGCCGGATACGTTTTCGTGGCAAGCGGCCTCGGTACCAAAGGAAAACCTTTTTACCGTTTCGGAAGCAGAGGTTGACCGGTCATGGAGACGCAGATCGGTTGCCTTCCGGTGTCCTTTTACCCGCGTTTTCTCAGCGGCGAATGGACAATCCCGGGCTGGGCTTCCCTCGCGAAATCCCTTGGTTTGGATTATATAGACGTCAACGCTATGTTTTTTGAAGGGATCTCCGTCGAGGAATTATCGAAGACGCGCGAGGCTCTTGTCCTTCCGGTCGTCATGGTGAGCGCTTATTCCGATTTCACCCATCCCGACGCTGAGGTACGCCGCCGGGAGGTGGAGAAGACCGTCAAGTGCTTCGCGTCATGCCGCGCCGTCGGGGCGCGTTATGTGCGTTTGACCGCCGGCCAGCTCCATCCGGGCCGTAAAGACGCCGACGCCATCCGCGACGTCTATGCCTGCTTCTCCGCGTGCCTGCGGCCCGCGGAGGAATCTGATCTGACTATACTACTGGAAAATCATTCCAAGCCGGGGGCCTGGCAGTATAATGATTTTAATTTTCACAGGGAGCGCTTCCTCAGTCTCTGGGATAAACTTAAAGAACTCCCCGTTTCCATTAATTTCGATACGGCAAACGCCTGGGCCCTGGGGGATTGGGAAGAACTGCTGGACGCGGTAAGCGGCCGCGTCGCGACCTTGCATATCAACGATCTTTCAAGCATATCGCCGCTTGCTTTCTGCTGCGCCGGCGAAGGCCTGGTCGATATCGAAGCCATGCTGCGGGCCGCGTTCCGGAATGGTTTCCAAGGTCCCGTCACCATCGAGGAAGCGAGCTTCGACGGTGAAGCCGGGCTTCGCCGGGCCGTCCTGAACACGAAAAAACTCATTCAAGCGGCAAGGCGCGTTTAGGGATAATAGCTGTACCGCAAATATTATATGACTATTAGGCTTCGCCGAGTACCTGACGGAGCCGCGGAGGGATTATGGAAAATAAGTTTACGGAAATCACCCAGATCGGTTTAATCGTCAGCGACAGGGAAAAGACGATTGAAAACATGCGCGCCGTATTTGGCGCCGAACCAACGCAAATCGTACGCACCCTTAAATCGGAGCATAACCAGTACCGCGGCTTGCCGGGGGACTTTGAGGCTGAACTGATCTTCTACCGCTTTGCCAACATCGAGATCGAGTTTATCGTCCCCCTCTCGGGCGAAAGCATCTGGCGGGAGCATATTGACGCGGGCGCGGAAGGGCTGCACCATATACTCTTCAACGTCGACAGCTTTGAAGGGGCTAAGGAGCAAATGGCCGGTCAGGATATCGGCGTGACGCAGCAGGGGTTATCCGTGATGGGCGTGCCGGGCTTGAAATGGGCATATTTCGACACGGCGGAGAAATTATCGTTTATCGTAGAAATGAAAAACGCCAAGGAGATACTGAAGGAGTAGTGAAACACATCATACTGGGGACGGCGGGCCATGTGGATCATGGAAAGACCGCGCTGATCCGCTATATCACCGGCGTCGATACGGACAGATTGAAAGAAGAAAAAGCGAGGGGCATAACGATCGAATTGGGTTTTGCCCCTTTTACGCTGCCCTCCGGCCGACGCGTAGGCGTCGTCGACGTACCCGGACACGAGCGATTTGTGAGACATATGCTGGCCGGCGCCACAGGCGTCGATCTGGCTCTTTTCGTCGTCGCGGCTAACGAAGGCGTTATGCCCCAGACCCGGGAGCATATGGATATCCTGCGCCTACTGGGCGTGGATAAAGGCGTCGCTGTGCTGACAAAGATAGATATGGTCGATGAGGAATGGTTGGATCTCGTGAGGGAGGAAGCGCATGAGTTTCTCGCGGATTCGCCCCTGCGCTGCGCCCCTGTCGCCGAGGTTTCCGCGCTGACCGGGCAAGGCGTCCCCGAGCTTCTGCGGATATTGGACGAGCTTTGCGCGGAGGTACCGGAACGCGACCGGTCGGGCGTCTGCCGCCTGGCTGCAGACAGGGTGTTTACCATGCCCGGCTTCGGGACGGTGGTCACGGGTACGCTATGGGGCGGCCTCATCCGCCAGGGGGATACGCTGGAACTGCTGCCGGCAGGCAAGCAGGCCCGCGTCCGCTCCCTTCAGGTCCACGGCGAGGCCAGAGACGAGGCTTACGCGGGCGAACGCGTCGCGGTGAATCTGAGCGGCGTCGATAAAGCCCGGACCGAGCGCGGAAGCTGGCTGGCGGCGCCCGGCGCGCTTCAAGTCAGCCGTCGCGTGGATATACGCCTTCAACTTCTGCCCGGCGCACCGGAGATGAAGCAGCACGCCCGTTTCCACGTGCATCACGGCACAGCCGAAGCCCTTGCCCGGGTCAACCTGCTGGACAGGGAAACCCTCGCGCCGGGCGGCAGCTGCTTCGCCCAGCTCGAACTGGAAACGCCGCTGTCTGTATTACCCGGCGACCGCGTGGTATTGCGCTTTTATTCGCCGGTATTTACTATAGGCGGAGGTATCATCCTGGACGCCGCTGCCGTGAAGCATAAGCGTTTCCGGGAAGATGTGCTCTCCCGGCTCGAAGCCCTTGACAGCGGCGACCCGCGCCGCGTCTTGCTTGCGGTCATGGCCAAAGCGGGAATACCCATGCAGCCGTCCCGTATCGCTTCCATCCTTCGGAAAAGCGACGACGAAGCCCGGGCGCTGGCTCAGGTCATGGCGGATGAGGGCGAGCTTCTGCTCCTGTCCGAAGATTTCTACTTCCATGCCGGAGTGGCCGACGCTTTGGCTAAAAGGCTTACCGACTGGCTCAACGATTATCTTGATCGCCGGCCCCTGCGCTTTGGCGTACCGAAAAAAGAAGCCGCTCAAGTCCTGTTTCCTGAGATGGAACAGAAAGAGCAGCGGGTCTTTTTTCAATATCTTGAGGACGCCGGCTTGTTTGAGCAGAATGAAACCTTAATTCGCCCCGCGGGCCGGGCTGACGCTATAGGCGAAAAGCATGGGGCGATGATCGACGCGGTCAGGGCCCTGTATAACGAATCCCCCTTCTCCCCGCCCCCCTGGGCGGAAGCCTCGGCAGCCGCCGGTATCCCCCCCGCCGATCGGGACGAGATCTTCCAATGGTTTATCCGCGGCGGCGAATGGGTCAGATTGTCCGACGAAGCGGTAATCACGCAGTACGGGATAAACGAGGCGGAAAAGCTGCTCCGCGCCGCTTCCCCCGACGGAAGCTTCACTCTGGCCGAAGCCCGGGATCTGCTGGGCACGACCAGGAAATGGGCGCAGCTGCTGGGCGAATACTTTGATCAGACAAAGGCTACGACCTGGGACGGCGAACGCCGCTACTGGAAATCCTAAAGCCGGATTATAAAAAAAGGTTGTACCGGGCAGCAGTGTCGTTTTGCTTTTGCCGGATACAACCTTTTTTCTGCTTTGATTGCTTTAATGCTGATTGCAAGTTTAATTAGTTTTCGTACTTCCGCAGACCGTTGACCGCCATCCATGAGTCCAGGTTTTCCAGCATACGCTTCTCGTCCAGGTCGGTGGGGTCGCCGGGGGCGCCGCCTTCGTAGGTCAGGACGCTGTACCCGTCTTTCCGCAGGCGCATGGCCTGCTCCTTGCGGGTAAGGGTACAACCCACGCCGGACCGCCAGATCCAGAAGAAAGCCCCGTCACAGCCGTAAATATCGGCGAATTCGTTGAGGGCATAGGGCCTGTTGTACTCATCCTGCTTGAAATGGTGAGGCAGCCGCACATCCGAATCCGGGGAGTTGCGGAACAAATCCTCTCTGGTGATATACTCTTCAGCGGGCCTGAGGGGCGGATAAGCCCTCTCATCCACTCTTCCGTCGGCTTTACGCTCAAGTTGGGCGGCGGTAAAGTTGGTATATTGGGAACCGATGCACACCGCGCCGTACTGCTCCAGATAGCGATAGTACTTCAAGAAGGAGTATTGGGGCGGATGGGCTTCCATGAAGCGGAAGCGTTCAGTGCCAACGGCGGCGATCTTATTATCAACGCGCCACTTGATCTCATCCCTGACCGATTTCCAGAAGTTCTCTGTCTCCTGAGGATCGATCTTCACCAGGCCGCCCAGGGTATAGAAGGAGTAGAGGTCCTTGGCGCATAGAGGCGCGGGGACACTGGTCTGCAGAAGGAATATCTCTTTCCGGTACTCCTTGACCTTGGAGGCTGACCGGAGCATCTGCTCCATCCGCTCCTCGTCGAATTTCTGCCCGAAAATGCGCTCGATATCGTTGATCACCCGAAGGATATTGTAGGTCTTATGGTTCGCCATCTCCACTTCCCGCTCAGGGTCGTGATCCCCCAGATACATGGTGAAGTCGTTCATCCATTGGGGCACCGGCGTGAAATCCCGGCATTGTATGCCCCGCTTGGTATGGGAGTCACAGACGCAGGGGATGGGCGCCACCAGCTTGCGGAGGGGGAAGGGGCTCCCGTCCGCCTGATAACCGAGAAACTGACAGCCCCACAGTACGCCGTGATAGCCGCAGATCTCCCGTCCCCAGCCCCGTATCTCGGAAGCGATACGCGCCTTTCTGGCGAAAGCCATATCTTTAGCGGCTATGGTGGAGCCCCTGGGGTTGTCTTCGATGACGGCCATGGCCGGGAAAGCCCGCTGCCAGTCGGCGGTGCCCGCGGTGCCGGTATTGCCCTGGCCAACGACAGTGTCCTGACTTTCGATGGATTGCTCCCATTGCGCCCTGAGCTCCTTGGCTTTCGCCCAGAACTCAAGGGGCCTTGTCTCCCAAATCTGTCCGTTCATATGACTCCCTCCCTTGATAAGCTACGCTGCTCACCGATTATCGCGTAGCTTTGGTTGGATGCTACATGGGCAACCGCCTTGCGGGTTACGCTTTGCCGTTGCTGCCCAGGACGTTGGTGATCTTCGCCTTGACCAGGTCGCGGATATTGTCCCGCCCCGGCGTCAGGTACTGCCTGGGGTCGAAGTGGTCGGGGTTGGCTGCCAGATCCTGACGAATACCGGCTGTCATAGCCAGGCGCAGATCCGAATCGATATTGATCTTGCAGACCGCCATGGAAGCGGCCTGGCGCAGCATGTCTTCCGGTATGCCGATAGCGTCGGGCATATGTCCCCCGTTGGCGTTGATGATCTCCACATACTTCGGTATGACGGAGGACGCGCCGTGGAGCACGATGGGGAAGTCCGGCAGGAGCTTCGAAATCTTTTCCAGGATGTCGAAACGGAGCTGTGGCTTCTGCCCCGGCTTGAATTTGTACGCCCCGTGGCTGGTACCGATGGCTATGGCGAGAGAATCGACGCCGGTACGGGAGACGAATTCCTCGACTTCTTCCGGGCGGGTAAACTGGGCGTCGGCGTCGGTCACATTGACGTCGTCTTCCACCCCCGCCAGCTTGCCCAGCTCCCCTTCCACGACCACGCCTTTCGCGTGGGCGTACTCCACGACCTTTTTCGTTACTTCAATATTCTCCTCAAAGCTATACTTGGAGCCGTCGATCATGACGGAGGTAAAGCCTCCATCCACGCAGGATTTGCAGACGTCGAAGCCGTCTCCGTGATCCAGGTGGAGGCAGATGGGCAGGCCCGTATCCTCGATAGCCGCTTCTACCAGTTTCATGAGATAGATATGCTTAGCGTATTTCCTTGCCCCGGCGGAGACCTGCAGGATCAACGGGGCGTTGACTTCTTTCGCCGCTTCGGTTATCCCCTGGACGATCTCCATATTATTTACGTTGAAGGCGCCGATGGCGTAACCTCCGGCATACGCTTTTTTGAACATTTCAGTCGTTGTCACTAAACCCATGGATAAACCCTCCTTATTACTTGCTTTTTCAGTTCCGGCGTCCGGCGTTTCGGCCGGCTTTCCTGTCTCAACCGGCCCGCTTGGATAGGCCAAGGCTCTGCATCCAGGTATCCAGCTGATCGAGGAAACGCTTCTCGTCCAGGTCGGTACGGTCGCCGGGCTGGCTGCCTTCGTAATGCATGACGCTCAAGCCCGCTTCCTTCAGGTACATAGCCTGCTCCTTGCGGGTAAGGGTACAGCCCACGCCGTGGCGCCATATCGCCAGGAGCGCGCCGTTTGCCTGCATGATCTTCGCGAACTCTACGATGGCGTCCCGTCTGATATATTCGTCCATTTTAAAGGAGTTGAGCGACCGGGCTTCTCTGCCTATCCCTATGCGCACGATATCCTCCCGGGTCTCGATGGGGGTATCCGCCGGATAGCGGAAGGTATCACGCACACCGATCGTACCGTCGGGTTTGATCTCCGGGCATCCGCTCATCAGGTGGGAGTATTGGGATCCCAGGCAGATGGCGCCGAACTGTTCAAGATAACGGTAATATTTCATATAATGCCAGGAAGGGGGATGAGCTTCCACGAAGCGGAACTGTTCGTTGCCTACGGCGGCGATCTTATTATCCGCCCGCCACTTTACCTCGTCCCGGACCATTTTCCAGAAGTCGATGGTATCCTGCGGATCGATCTTCGTCAGGCTGCCCAGAGTATATACCGAATATAGATCCTTTACTGAGATGGGCGCGGGTATGGTCTGCCCCATCAGGTAAGTGATCTCGCGCCCGTAGTCCCTGATCTCGCTCATGCCGCTGATGAGATTGACCAATTCCTCATCGTCGCACTGCTGGCCGAAGATGCGCTCCACGTCGTTGAGCATGCGCCAGTTGCAATAAACCTTATGCTCCATCATCGCTTTGTTGCGTTCTTCGTCAAATGGGCCGAAGTAAATCAATTGATCCGCCATCCACTGTGGCATGTTCTCGAAATCCCTGGCCTGCTGGCCCCGCTTAGCGTGCTGGTCGCAGACGCAGGGCATGGGCACTACCAGCTTGCGGGCGGGCCACGGCGTGCCGTCGTCGATGTAGCCCAGGAACTGGCCGCCCCAGCAATTCCCCTGATAACCGCATATCTCCCGGCCCCAACCGCGAACCTCGCTGGCCAAGCGGGCTTTACGCGCGTAAGGTTCGTTTTTGTTCTGCATCATGGCGCCTACGGGATTGTCCTCGATGACGGTCAGGGCGGGAAACGCGGCGCTCCAGTCGCAGTTGAACCCGCCCGTATTGCCCTGCCCGACGATCTTCACCTTACTCTCGATGGATTTCTGCCAGCCTGCCCGCAGCTCCTTTGCCTTGTCCCAGAACTCGAGGGGCCTGGTCTCATAAATCTGTCCTTTGCTCACGGTTGTTCCCTCCTGTTTCTTGATTTATGCTCATTATTGATGGTTGCGCTTAAAGAATTTTCATCATTTGGTTATGCATAAATAGTATATCGAAAACGCAAAATCGTCAATGATAATTACTTTTCTTTAGATAACCGCTGTGCTATGATTAACGGGAAGCGATAAGATAACAAGGAGGGTTAGGTATGCTGAGCGTTAAAGAAAACTTTATGCGGGCATTACGCGGGGAGGAACCGGAATATATACCCCGGTACAGCATTTTCTGGGGGATGGGTCCGAAATTTCTCCAGGGGAACCGCGTAAACGGCGTCGGGAAAGACTTATTCGGGGTGGAGTGGACGGATGAAGGTAGCTCTATCAAAGCCGCCCTGCCCAGAAACGACGTCTTTCTTCTGGACGATATCCGCAAATGGCGGGACGTCATCAAATTCCCGGATTTTTCCCACATCGATTGGGAAGCCGCGGCGAAAGAAGACCTGAAAGACGCCGACCCTGATCTGCCCCGAGGCGGCGGGACGTCCATTTTCGGCTTTTTCCAGCAGTTGATGGCGTTTATGGGCTTTACCGAGGGCCTGATGGCCTGCGTCGAGGAGCCGGAGGAAGTCAAAGCGCTGATGGACTATCTCTGCGACGGCGCCCTTGGTTTGGCTGACAATTTCCTTAAATATTACAAGCCCGACTATATCATGTTCGGGGACGATATCGCTCATGAGCGTAATCCCTTTGTCTCCTTGGAAACTTTTCATGATATCTTTGAGCCTGCCTGGCGGCGCTATCTGAAGTTCTTTAAGGACAGGGGTTATCTGGCCGTCCATCACAACTGCGGGCATTTCGAGGCTTTCCTGGACGACGTAGTAGATATGGGCTTCAACGCCTGGGATCCCGCCCAAGCGTCCAACGACCTGATCGCCATCAAGAAGAAATTTGGAAATAAACTGATGATTTGCGCCGGGGTCGAATCACGGTCTTTCCTGCCCCATATGGACGTCTCCGAGGAGGAAATCCGCGGCAAGGTAAGAAAACTTCTGGACAATCTGGCTCCAGGCGGCGGCTTCGCTTTCCTTGGCGGAGGGCCAAGCGAAGATCCTGTAGCCCAACAGCGTTCGGATTGGGTCAACGACGAGTTTGAGAAGTTGAAAGACAAGTATTATCAATAAGACGTCCGCAGCACCGATAACCTAACGACAATCATGAAGAAAAAAACTGTCCGAAGCAACTATGTTTCGGGCAGTTTTTCTATATGAATGACTCAATAAAGTATTGGAAAGCCGGCGTGTGAGCCCGCTCAGACGCAGTGGCAAGCCACCATGTGCCCGTTGCCCGTATCCCTGAGCTGGGGCGTCTCTACCGAGCACTCCGGTTTAGCCATGAAGCAGCGGGGATGGAAGGAGCAGCCCGAAGGCGGGTTCAACGGCGTAGGCACGTCGCCCGTAAGGATGATCCTCTTGCGGGTAGCCTCGATCACCGGATCAGGCACGGGCTGGGCGGAGAGGAGAGCCTGAGAATAAGGATGGAGCGTATGCGCGTACAGGTCTGCGGACGCGGACATCTCCACGATCTTGCCGAGATACATCACCGCTATCCGATGGCTGATGTACTGCACCGCCATCAGGTCGTGGGAGATGAACAGATAGCTGAGGCGCCCGTGTTTTACCTGGAGCTCCTGAAGCAGGTTCAATATCTGAGCCTGCATGGATACATCCAGGGCGGATATAGGCTCGTCGCAGACAATGAGGGAGGGGTCGCCGGCAAGGGCCCTGGCTACGGACAACCTCTGCCGCTGCCCGCCGGAAAACTCATGAGGATAGCGGTCGGTCATATCCGGGCTTAGACCGGACATGATGAATAGCTCAGCTACCCGCTCGTCATATTCTTTTTTGCTCTTCGTCAGCTTGTGGATCAGCAGGGGTTCGCCTACGATCGTCCCGGAGTTTTTGCGCGGATTAAGGGAACTGTACGGGTCTTGAAATATGATCGCCATATCGCGCCTCGTATGGCGAAGGTCATGGTCGCTATACTCGGATATATCGTTCCCGTCAAAGATAATTTTCCCTTCTGTCGGCTTATATAGCCGCAGGATGCAACGCCCCATGGTGGTCTTCCCGCACCCGCTCTCGCCCACAAGCCCGAGGGTCTCCCCCGGTTTGATGGAAATCGAGACGTTATCCAAAGCTTTGACGTCGCCTATTTTTCTCTTAAGCAGTCCGCGCCTGACAGGAAAATACATTTTTAAATTTTGAATATCAACGATATTCTCACTTTTTACTGTTGTCGTCTCGCTCATACCTTACCCTCCAGTTTCACGGCGCAGGCGGAATAATGGGTCCCTTCCACTAAGGTCAGATCACTCACCGGTTCCTCGAAGCACTGCTTCTGCCTGTATCGGCACCGGGCGGCAAACGGGCAGGTGTCCGGCCTGTTGACCAGCGACGGCGGCATGCCTTTGATGGGGACCAGCTTCTCACCTAACCTGGGTACGCAACTCAGCAGGCCTTCCGTGTACGGATGCATGGGATTCGCCCAAATCTCGTTGACCGTCCCCGACTCCACTATGCTGCCGGCGTACATCACGTTGATCCGGTTGACATACCTGGCTACGACGCCCAGGTTATGCGTAACCATGACCAGCGCCGTTTTGTACTTATCCACCATGCCGTAGAGGAGTTCCAGCAACTGAGCCTGGATCGTAGCGTCCAAAGCCGTCGTCGCCTCGTCCGCGATGATCATCTTCGGATTGCATAACATAGCCATGGCTACCATGACGCGCTGCCTCATCCCGCCTGAGAATTGATGGGGATAGTCGTCGACCCTTTTCGCGGCGTCCGGTATACCCACCTGATCCAGCATGTCAATGCTTTTATCCCTTGCTTCTTTATACTCAGTCCCCAAATGCTCGATCATGACTTCGGTCATCTGCCTGCATATGGTCAGCGCCGGATTCAACGAGGTCATGGGTTCCTGAAATATCATGGATATATATCGGCCTCTGATGGCGCACATCTCGGCGCTTTCCCGTTTGTACTGCAGAAGATCCGTCCCGTCGAAATCGACGGTCCCGGCGACGATCCTGCCGGGAGGGTTCGGTATAAGCTGCATCACGGAAAGCTGGCTTACTGATTTTCCGCAGCCGCTTTCGCCCACAAGCCCCACGATCTCGCTTTCGTCTACCGTATACGAAATATTGTTAACCGCCCGCACGATGCCCCGTTCCGTCCTGAACTCCGTGGAGAGCCCGGTAACCGTTAATAGTCTATCCATATATCAGCACCTTATCCTTTTCAGTTTAATGTCCCACGCAGCCTTGGATCAAGCGCGTCGCGAAGTCCGTCCCCGATCATGTTGAAGGAAAACACCAACAGCATGATGGCGAAGCCCGGCGCGATAGACAGGAGCGGATGCGTCATCAGATATTTATATCCGTCGTAACACATGGCGCCCCAGGCAGCCGTCGGCGGAGTGATGCCTATGCCCAGGTAGCTGAGTCCGGCTTCCGCCATGATGGAACCGCCCAACATCATGGTCATCATGACGATGATAGGCGACATACAGTTTGGAAGGATGTGCTTGAAAGCGATCCTGCCCCAGGATGCCCCCATGGCCCGTTCCGCCATGACGTAATCGTTTTGCTTGACGGACATGACCTGGCCGTTCACCATCCTGATATAACCGGGAAACATACCGGCAGCCACGGCGATGACCACCGACGTCACCCCTGCCCTGAGTATGCCTACGATGAGCAAGGAAATGATGAGATTAGGGATCGAGGTGATGGCGTCGGTAATCCTCATGATCACCGATTGAACCGCGCCGCCGGAAAAACCCGCGATCAGCCCTATGGTCGTACCGACGGCAGCCGCGACCATTACGGTGAAAAAGCCCACCAGCAGCGCTACCCGCGCGCCATGAATGATGCGGCTTAACAAATCCCTGCCCAGAGCGTCCGTTCCGAGAAGATGTACGCCGTCCGGTTTCTGAAGGACATTCTTCAGATTTTGCGTATAAGGATCAAAGGGAGCGACAGCATCGGCAAAAACAGCGATTATAATAATTGATATTAATAGAACTGCAGCAAAAAGGACGATTTTTCTGCTGAAAAGCACACGGAAAAAGCGTTTAATCTCATTAACCGGCGGTAGTAATTCATCCTCCAATACCTCAAATTCATCCATGGGGATGACCGGTATCTGGCTATCATAAAAAACTTGACTATTGTCCATAACTTCTATCCCCTTTCATCAATCGTATTGGATTCTTGGATCGACCCACCCGTACAACAGATCGACGATCAAGTAGGATACCACGACCACAAGCGTCATCACAACCGTAACGCTTTGTACGACCGTGTAATCCCTGCCTTGCATGGCGTCAACCATAAATTTTCCCATCCCGGGGATAACGAAAACCCTTTCCACCACGACAGACCCGCCGACGATCTGACGCAGCATCGTACCTTGAAGGGTCACGATCGGCATAAGGGAATTCTTCAGCACATGCTTCATCAGCACTTTTCTCTCATTCATACCTTTAGCCCAGGCTGTCCTTACGTAATCTTCCCCAAGGACTTCGAGGACGCTGGAACGGGTCTGGCGGGCGGTAGAGGCGATCGGCCCCAGCGCCGTGACAAACACAGGCAAGATACTCTGCCTTATGCAAAGCCCGAGGTTAACCCACGGCAGAGTATATCCGTAAATCGGCAGCAACTGGAGCCTCATACTGAATAGAAAAATAAGCAAGATAGCGATCCAGAACTGAGGCGCGGTGATACCGATGTTAGCGAATATCGTCACCACATTATCTATGGCTTTTCCTCGCCGTATCGCGCTGATGATCCCAAGAAACGGCCCGACTATGATTGCGATAGCGAAAGAACATAAACCCAGCATCATCGATACGACGACTTTATTCTTAAGCTGCTCGCCGATATTATAATTATGCATAATCGAGACGCCGAAATCCCCCCGCAGCATCATAGAAAACCATCGAAAATATTGAACGGGTAAGGAGTCATTCAAACCTTTGGAATCCCGCAGGGCTTCGATCATCTCCGGGGTCCACTCCATATTGGTGTTCTGAGCGATCAGCATCATGATGGGATCGCCCGGTAAAGCCCTTAAAAGGAGAAATACAATAAGGCTTACGATGAGGATAATAATCATTGAATGGAATATTCTTCGTATGATATAAGTCGACATATCTTGCCTTGTATAATGCTCAAGGCATTATACCCTCCCTTCCCCGTAATAATTTCATCTTATACAATGCAGACTGTTTTTTCAAGATATTTTTCTTTTTTTTCAGCTATTACATCATCCGCAGATCGCGCGGAACGGATTCCCGATGATATCCATCAGGATCTTGATGAACCGCGCGGCTACAGCCCCGTCGATAACCCTGTGGTCATAAGTGAAAGATAACGTCATCATCGGCCGCGCCTGGATTTCGCCGTGATACACGACCGGGGTATCGACAACGCGGCCGACGCCGAGGATCGCCGCCTGTGGGGGATTAACGATAGGCGTAAACTCGTCCACCGAACCGTAACCGCCAAGATTCGATATAGTAAAGGTGCCTCCCGCGACGTCGTCGGGCCGGAGTTTTCCATTTCTGGCCCTGGCCGCGAGATCTTTTGCTTCCCCGCTGATCTGTATTAAGCTCTTTTTATCCGCGTCGCGGATAACCGGTACGATCAGGCCGCCGTCAAGGGCCGTCGCCATTCCCAGATGGACGCGATGGTATACCTTGATCCTGTCTCCATCCAGCGACGAATTGACAGCGGGCATCAACTTTAACGCGGCGGCGGTGAGCTTCAGCAGAAAATCGTTTATCGTTACTCTTTCCTCTTTATCCTCTACGCCCTTGTTGATCGCTTCCCGCACATCCAGCAGCGTCCCCGCGTCGACCTTCACATGATGGGTGACCATGGGAACTGTCGTCCATGCCCCCAGCATATTTACGCCCACGGCCTTGCGTATGCCGGAATAGGGCGTCTCGGTAAACTCGGCGTCTGTGTCGGCAGCCATCCGGGGCGCGGGAGATGGGGAATGAGCTATAACAGAGGTCTCGACAGGCGCCGCAACAGCCGTCGGCTGACCGGGCTGTCCGTCGACCGCCGCAGATTTCGTCGACGCCGCGTATTTCTCCACGTCGGCTTTCTCGATACGCCCGCCGGGACCGCTGCCGGTCATCGCGGCGATATCCAATCCCAATTGGGCGGCGAGCTTTTTCGCCAGCGGGGACGCCGCGACACGCTTCCCTTGTGCGGACGCGGGCGCGGCCTCCGTACCGATAGTTTGCCCGGTCACGGCGGCTTGCCCGACGGCTTGCCCGGCAGTTTGCGCCTCATGAGCCGCGATTGTTCCACCCGCAGCTGCTTCCGCTATCGCTTCGCCCTCTTCTCCAAGATATGCCAGCAGTTCCCCTACCTGATAGGTTTCGCCTTCCAGCGCCACTTTCCGCAGAAGCACGCCGGCTTCCATACTCACGATCTCATTGGTGAGTTTCTCGTTCTCGACGACCACTACCGCTTCTTCTTTTTCGATATAGTCGCCGATCTCTTTTTTCCACTCGATGATTTTCGCGGCTTCCATAGCCATCCCGAATTTCGGCAGCAATAATTGATACGCCATGATGTATCCTCCTCAAAGAATGGCTTTGACCGCCTCCGCGATTTTAACCCGGTCCGGATACATCGCCCTTTCCAGACCCCTGTTGAAGGGGATATGCGTAAACGGCGAGGTCACCCTGCGGATCGGCGCGTCCAGCAGATCCATCGCTTCTTCGGCTACCACAGCCGCTATCTCGGCGCCAAAACCGCTGCCGCCCACTGCTTCGTGGGCGATGACCAGCCGGCTGGTTTTCTCCAGGGACTTGAATATGGCTTCCTTATCCATAGGCACCAGGGTACGAAGGTCTATCACCTCCGCCGATATCCCGTCCTTCGCCAGATCTTCCGCGGCGTCCAGGCAATAATTCAGCGTGCGGCTGTAGGATACGATGGTCGCGTCCGCGCCTTCCCTGGCTACTTTGGCTTTCCCGATGGGGACGAGGTACTCGCCCTCGGGCACTTCCGCCTCCATGCCGATCAAGCCGCGGTTGTGGATGATCATCACCGGGTTGTCGTCGCGGATGGCTGAAGCCATGAGGCCCTTGGCGTCCGCAGGATTTGAGGTCTCCACCACTTTGATGCCGGGCATATGGGTAAAGAAAACCTCCAGGCTCTGAGAGTGCTGCGAAGCCGAGCCCATACCGCCGCCGGCGAAGATATTCAAGGTAAGCGGCGCCGTCATCTGGCCGCCCATCATCCAGCGCAGCTTGGCGATCTGGTTCAGTATCTCGTCGAAGCAGCAACCGAGGAAATCGATGAAATCGTGATTCACGATAGGCCGCAGCCCGTATGCCGCTGCGCCCATCCCCACGCCGGTAATCACCGCTTCGCTTAAAGGCGTGTTAACGACGCGATTGTCGCCATACTTATCCGGTAAACCGCCGTATTGACCGAAAGAGCAGCCGTTCCTGCTTACATCCTCGCCGATGACAAATACCTTCGGATCCCTGCCCATCTCGATATCCACAGCGTTTTGGATAGCCTGACGCAGATTCATTTTCGTCATGATCAATCCCCCCTATCCTAAACGTAGAGATCTTCGAACAGTACCTCGGGCGCCGGCTCGGGGCTTTCCTCGCCGAATTTGACGGCCTGTTCGATCTCTTCGGTTATCTCAGCTCTAATTATATCCAACTCCGCTTGCGACGCGATCCCGTCGTCCAGCAAATGTTTTTCGTAACGGGGTATAGGATCGTTCGCCAGCCATTGCTCCTGAACTTTCGGATCTTTGTATCGCTGCTGATCGTTGAGGAAATGGCCGTGATGCCGCCATGTCACCAGCTCCAGTAAGGTAGGCCCGCCGCCCGCCCGGGCGCGCGCCACCGCCTCCACCGCGGCTTCCCGGACCGCCACGACGTCGTTTCCGTCTACTCTGATCCCGGGGATATCATAAGCCTTCGCTCGTTGGGCGATCGTCTTATTGTTTGAATGGTAATCAAAGGACGTGCTCATGGCGTAATTGTTGTTTTCGCAGGCAAAGATCAACGGTAAACCCTGAGACGCGGCCATATTCATCGATTCGTGAAACGTGCCGCGATTGGAGGCGCCGTCTCCGAAGAACGCTACGGTGACATTGTCTTCGCCCTTGTATTTCTGGGCAAAGGCCACACCGGCGGCTATGGGCAGGCCCGCGCCTACGATACCGTTGGCGCCGATGACCCCCTTCGACATATCCGCGATATGCATAGAGCCGCCTTTACCTTTGCTGTAACCCGTAGCTTTGCCGAATAATTCCGCCATCATCCGCCCTGTATCCGCGCCCTTGGCTATGCAATGACCGTGGCCTCTATGGGTGCTGGTCACACAGTCCGAATCCCGCAGGCAAGAGCATACGCCGGCGGCCACAGCCTCTTCCCCGCTATATAAATGGAGCGCGCCATACAACCTGCCTTCAAGCGTAAGCGTACGCGCTTTCTCCTCGAATGTCCGTATCCTGAGCATTACCCGGTACATATCCAGAAGGGTTTCTTTGCTATCCTTACTCATTTATTATTTCACCCCTGACATTTTTTAGTCCTGCTGATCGGCGGGATTGGCCCGCTTGACAAAAAATCGGGTGCGCGCGGCGCCCTGAAAGGCTGTCGCGCGCACCCGAAGGCATATTACTTCTTCGGCGCGTCCTGATACCAGAGTCTCGGTTTTTTATTAAGATATTCTTTGAACAAGCGGGTATGAGGCGTCTTGATGCCAAGCAGCCTGACGGCGTTGCCGCCCAGGATCAGATTCAAGTCGTCCTGGGGGATATTCAGCCTGCCCAACTCCCTAAGGCTCCAGCCCCAGATATCGCACTGATGAGACGGGGGCCCCAGGCTGATGTCCTGATTGACGTAGGTCTCCGGTACGCAGCCCGGCATCCAGGTTTGCATCGTGCAGGAGGCGCCCCAGTCGGTGCCCCACAAGAGTTTCTCCACGCCAATGTTCGGATCTTTAAGCGGTTTTTCGTATAACTCCGCCCACCACTGGCCGCATTCAAGATAGACATTATCATGGGACGCGGCTACATTCAGGCATTTCTCATAATACTCCAAGTAATATCCGCTGCCTTCGATGCCTCCGTGGTTCATAATGATGGGTACGTCGGGGAATTCGCTGGCTATGGCGTGGCAAAGCATGGGATTGGCGTAGGGCTCTTCGTAATGCCCCATCAGCCTGGACTGCCAGCTTCCCCCGGCGTATCCGGAGGGGCAGCTGGTGTGGTACTGAGCTACGCATTTATACTTTCTCAGCAGCTCCATAACCTTGCAGATGGATTCGAACTTCTCTTCCCAGTTTTTCCCTGACGCCGGCATGCCTTCGCCGAAGCCTTTGTATAATCCGGAAGCAAGTAGTTCCTCCATCTCCCGGAGGGAATCGTCGAAAGTCACCTTTTCCCCGGCCCTGGCCCGGTCCCTCGTCTTCGTCGCCGAACAGAACGCGACGAACCTGTCCGGGAACTCCTTCACGATCTGGGCGTTGACCTCGTTGGTCATAGTGAAAGCCGGCAGGAGCGCGCAAACGTCCACATTATAACGATCCATGAAGTAAAGCATCCTTGGCGCGTTACTATAGCAGACCGCTTCCGTCGACATGTCGTTTGACAGGGTGGAATAATCCGGTTTAACGCCCTTCTCCTGAAATTTCACCGCGAATCGCTGGCCGTGGGTGTGTGTATCAACGGTAAAGATACCTTTTGCTAAACCCATAATATCCTCCTTTACTATTGTGCCTGTATAAGGCTTGCTAATTCGTTTTATTTCTTTACTTCATCCTGATACCACAACAAAGGCCTCTTGTTCAGATAATCTTTGAACAGCCTCGTATGGGGCGTCTTGATATTAAAGAGCCGGCACGCGTTGCCGCCCACGATCAGGTTCAGGTCATCCTGAGGGATATTCAGCCTTCCGAGCTCCCGCAGGCTCCAGCCCCAGACGTCGCACTGATGGGACGGTACGCCAAGGCTGATATCCTGATTGACATAAGTCTCAGGCACGCAACCGGGCATCCACGACTGCGGCGTACACGAGGCGCCCCAATCGGTACCCCATATCAACCTCTCGGCGCCGATATTCGGGTCTTTTAAAGGCTTCTCATATAACTCAGCCCACCACTGGCCGCACTCGAGATATACGTTTTGGTGGGAAGCCGCCACATTCAGGCACTTTTCATAGTACTCGAGGTAGTAGCCGCCGCCTTCGATACCGGCGTGACACATGATGATCGGGACGTCCGGGAATGCGCTTGCCACTTCATGGCATAGCATGGGATTTGCGGCCGGCATTTCGTAGTGGCCTATTGTCTTGGACATTCCGCCTCCGGCATAACCCGACGGGAAACCCGAATGATACTCGGCCACAACTTTATACTTCCTGCATAATTCCATATAGCCACAGATTTGCTCGAAGCGTTCGGACCAGGTATTCCCTCTCGCATGCATGCCTTCTCCAATGCCTACGAACATACCGGTGGCAAGCAATTCTTCGGTTTCATCCAGTTGATCCTGGAAATTGTATTTCTTTTCGCCGCGCATTACGGCTTTGCTCGTCTCCTCCGGAAGGCACATTGCCACAAATCGTCCCGGATTCTCTTTCATGATTTCAATGTTGCCTTTATTGGTCATCCCAAAGGCTGGTAGCAGACATGCCACATCGACATTATAGCGATCCATGTGATAGAGCATCCTCGGCGCGTTACTGTATACGGTAGCCTGCGTCGTCATGTTGTTAAACAGCGTCGAGTATTCCGGGTCTTCGCCTTTCTTTTGGAACCCATAAGCATGCCTCTGTCCGTGTGTGTGCGAATCTACAATAAAAATACCGTTTGCCAGCCCCAGGCTCTGGGTCGGCGGGGTACAAAAACCTTGTGTTACAAATGCCATATTTTCCTCCTATTTCTTCGCTTCATCCTGATACCACAGACGAGGCCGCTTATTAAGGTATTCCTTGAACAGCCTCGTATGGGGCGTCTTGATGCCAAGCAGCCGGACGGCGTTGCCGCCCAGGATCAGGTTCAGGTCGTCCTGGGGGATGTTAAGCCTGCCAAGCTCACGAAGGGCCCAGCCCCAGATATCGCATTGATGAGACGGCGGCCCCAGGCTGATGTCCTGATTCACATATGTTTCCGGCACACAGCCCGGCATCCAGGACTGCGGGGTGCAGGAAGCACCCCAATCCGTGCCGAAGATGAGCTTATCCACACCGATATTCGGATCCTTTAAAGGCTTCTCATACAGCTCGGCCCACCA
>Ga0082212_10001438_pt1 | contig 35083 bp, 35 predicted proteins | sample TergutNt197P3_FD_71548 | JGI IMG/M metagenome (GOLD analysis project Ga0082212, IMG submission 71548) | Neocapritermes taracua P3 segment gut microbial communities from Petit-Saut dam, French Guiana - Nt197 P3 | ecosystem: Host-associated > Arthropoda: Insects > Digestive system > Gut ... | reverse complement strand
ATATATATTATATATAGAGCGTGTCTCGCTCAAAGACCGACAAATTTAGAGCAGTTGGCGTGTTTTTTTCTCTCTCTCTCTCTCTCTCTCTCTCTCTCTCTCTCTCTCTCTCTCTCTCTCTTGACTATCTAGCTAATCTATTAATTCTACAAATAACTGTCGGCGCCGTTTTCCGCCTTTTTCCGGGCGGTTTTTTCAGGCGTCCGTTTTCGTTTTACCATCATTTCGCTTGGCGGCATTGATGAGGGAGTGGTTTATGGAACTTCATGAAAGGGTCAGCCTGGTCATTAAGAAAACAAGCAAGTCCAGGAGCAACTTAGCCCAGGAGTTGAATATCAAGCAGACTACCTTCAACAGTTGGTTCTGCCGTGGTCGGCAGGATTGCTTATGGCCCTATTTAGCCAGAATATTGGAACTCTACCCTCATATTTCCCGGGAATGGCTGTTCTTTGATGAAGGCTCCGTGCTGAAATCTGAAACGGGAGGGTTGGGCGCCAGCCAAGTTCGGGAAAAGGAGCTTTTGTTGAAAATAGAACAGTTGAGCGGCCTTTTGATAAAGCTGGAAAACCAGTTGGCGGCTCAGTAACCCCTTAAGGTTTTACTTCAGGGCTCAAACAAGAGATTACGGCTTAATGAAAACTGTAATATTGGCGGGCGGAAAAGGGACGCGCATTTCAGAGGAAGGTGGTTTGCGCCCCAAGCCCTTGGTTGAAATTGGGGGCTTTCCCATATTGTGGCATATCATGAAATATTATTCCCATTTCGGCCATAGTGAATTCATTATTTGCGCCGGGCATAACGGTTATCTCATAAAGGAATATTTCGCGCAGTATTACCTCCACGCTTCGGACATTACTTTTGATTTTTCCAAGAATAATGAAGTGACCATACATAACAACATAGCCGAGCCTTGGCGGGTCACCATTGTGGATACCGGCCAGGAAGCGCAGACAGGCTGCCGGGTGAAACGCGTTGAAAAATATGTCGGGAATGAGCCTTTCTTTCTTACCTATGGAGACGGCTTGAGCAATATCGCTCTTGATAAGTTGGCTGAACAGCATATCCGGTCTGATAATGTCGTGACCATATCTATTGTCAAGCCTGCCGGACGGTTCGGCGTAATCGAAATTGACGCGGATAAAAACAAGGCCTTGTTATTCAGGGAAAAAAGCACCATGGACAGCGCGTGGATAAACGCGGGCTTTATGGTGGTCAGTCGCTCAATATTCGATTATTTGCCTGACAAGGAAGATTGTATTTTGGAAAGAGCTCCTTTTCAAAAAATCTGCGTTGAAAAAAGATTGGGTACCTATAGGCATGATGGTTTCTGGCAGTGTATGGACACTCCCAGAGACCGCTTATTTCTTGAGAAATTATGGATAGACAAAAAAGCTTTTTGGAAAACTTGGTGATATTTCAAGATGGAGGTATGGCTATAGATGGCAAATATGAATGAATACCCTGTTGCTCTTTATGGCGCAGGGGTAACGGTATTGGCATTATTTAAGGTTCTCAGCAGGCGTTACAATATTGTTTGTTTCTGTGACAGTGATAAACGCAAGCAGGGTGGACAATTTTTAGGTCTGCCTGTGTTTTCGTGGGAAGAGGTGGTCGCCAAGCATCCGGACCTGCATGTTTATGTTTCCACCAATGATAACTATAAATTCGAAATAATGGAAACTTTGATTAGGGGAGGCTTTCCCAAAGAACGCATTGTAAACTACGAACCGTATAGAAAATATGTAAGTTGCCATCGCATGGAATGTCGCATTGGGTTTGCAGAGCGGGTGATGTGTATTTGTACCTGCGACTTCGGAAAATACCGTACTCCGATAATCTCTTACACGAACAACCCGGCTGAAAACGTCCAAAAGTTTATCCGAATAAGAGATTCCGTCATTGACATGTATTCCTCTGACGCACGGGAAAATCCAGAAAATCAGGGGCTTCCCTGCATTGGCTGCCCCGAGTTGAAGGAACGATACTGGGCTGTAAACAGAAGATTTACGGATATTTGCCTCTCAATTAAGCATAAATGCAATTTCAAGTGCAGTTATTGTGTGGAACAGAAAATTGATAAATGCGCACTGATAGGCAACGAACATTTGGATGAAGCGCTGGAAACCATGCGGTTTATGGATAAAAATGGGCTCTTTGACGAATATGCCGTTTTGAATCTGGCGCCGACCGAAATCGCGATTCATCCGTACCGAGACAAAATACTTGAGATGACAGAGAAATATGTCCGCATATTTGTCTCAAATGCTTCCGTGTATGTGGACGCTATCGCCGCGTCTCTTGCAAGAGGCGGACGAATGCTTACCAGCCTTGACGCAGGTACGCCTGAAACCTTTAAGAAGATAAAGGGAGTGGACATGTTCAACCGGGTATGTGATAACCTGAAACGCTATGCCAAGGCCGGGGAGGTAGAAGTAAAATACATCTTCTTGCCTGATGTCAATGATAACGAGACGGATGTGGACGGATTTATTACGGCCTGTAAAATCATCAACCCATCAGCAGTTAATATTACTCGTGATATCCACATTGAATACGATAAACATTTGCCGAAACACACCAAGAATATGATTGCCCGCATGATGCAAAAAGCTAATGATGAAAAATTACATGTAAATTTTTCATCACAAAATTTTCACGATGACGACTATAAATATGTGCAGCAAATGATTGGTGCGGCAACTCATTAAGCTGCCAGGAGGAATTATTATGCCCCAAAATTTTATTGTAATTGGCACAAGTGCGCTATTAATTACGTTCAGATGCAATTTACGATGCAAACTCTGTTGCACCGATACACCATATATGCCAAAGGAAAAGCAGGTCGATTTTCCGCTGGAAAAGATGAAAGATGTACTTAAGCGGTATTTTGAGGTGATTAAGCACATCCGCAAGCTTTCTTTTGGTGGTGGTGAGCCGACTTTGTACAGCAATCTGCCCGAGTTGATAGAATATACCGCCGGGTTCAGAAACCAATTTGAAGTTTTTGAAATCATTACCAACGGCGCGGTCATGCCCAGCGGTGCTATTTTGGACATGGCGGAGAAACATAAGGACATTATCTTTTTCATGATTGATAATTATGGCGAAAATATTTCACGCAGGGTAAGGGAAATATCCGCTGTTTTTGAAAGCCGGGGAATCAGTTTTAAAATACGTGACTATCACGGCCCTGAGGCTCACGCGGGCGGCTGGGTTAATTTGGGTGATTATTCACTCAAGCATGATGCGGTAAAGGCTAAAAATATGTTGAAAGACTGCTGTATTAGCAGCAAGAAAAAAGATAACACCGGCGTGAACAAAGGGTCCAACGGTGAAGCCTTGGAACAGGCCGAGGGCGTTTTTTTTATCAATTATGCCGCCAATACCAACGGCCTGATACATCGCTGCGCCCGCGCTTATTCAACTTTAGGGGCTGGCGCTGTGGCCGAGACGCCGGATATCTTCGTCAATATCATGGATGAAAAGAAGACGGTCGCCCAAATACGGGAAGAGATCATAACCCTGTTTTCTTCGGATTATTATCCGGCCTGCGAATACTGCAATGGCTTTGACGATTCATCCGTAAGGTACGAGCCTGCGGAGCAAATACACTGAAATGAGGTTTTTGAAATGATAGTTATTTATACCCGGGCTTTTAACGCTGAAAAAACCATACGCCGAACAATTGAAAGTGTCTTGAATCAGACATATACAGATTTCAGATATTTGCTGTTCAACAACGGCTCAACTGATTCCACGCTGCCTATTATTAAAGAATATGCCCGTCAAGATAAAAGGATCATTGTTTTTTCAGTAAAATTAAATGGGATTGGCTTTGGTTCGTTGGTCGGTATCCTGGATTATATCATTAATAATTTCGAGGATGACGATTACTTAGGCAATATTGATGCTGATGATGCTTATAAGCCGGATTTTTTTGAAAAAATGATGAGATTTATTGAAGACAATCAGCTTGACGCAGCTTGCTGTGGTTATAACGAGCTTGAAAGAGGCACAAATAAATTGATTGCCTGTAAAAAATTAGAGAAGAATCTTATTATGAATAATGAAGATTTGCCGTATCATTTTATGGAATATCGCCGCTATATAACTGATATGTGGTCAAAACTTTTCAAACTATCCCTTTTGAAATATTATTTTGAAAACAAACGTGCTGATGCCGCCTCTATCCTAAAATGGAATCACACACAGCAGAATTTTATCTTTGACGCGTTTCTGCATTCCATGAGGGTGGGTATCATGGCGGAAGCGCTTATGGATTATTATGTAAGTGGTACCATTAATAAAGTTGCACGCATACAGAATAATTTACAGCTTAATCAGATTTGGGACATATATATGATCATGGATAAATTTTTATCGCAATTTGTTGTCCCGGAGGAAGTACGGCTAAAAAATAAATGCTATATACATGCCATATATATGGGTTATTTAAAAGATATTATTGAAATGATCAAATATAATGATGTAATTTCGTTTTCCAATAAGATCAATATGTGTATTGAAATTTTCAAACATTCTATCACTAAAAACGCCTTTGCCCTTGCAGCCGATAAAGAATTTCATTCCCTTCGTCGTAAAGCAAAGGATGAACTTTGCAAGGGGGTTATTTCATATATAACCGAGCAACCGGGCTGGGAAAAATATAAACTAAATGTGGAACGGATTGTTTCCGAAATGCGAAATGCGGGTGTTTCTGTTCATGTGGAGCCGATAATTAAAAAGGGTAAGCCTTTGGCTTTGCCAAAGGATAGAAAGTTTGAGAAATCCGAAAATGTGGAGAAACCTATTATATGTGAACCGCGCAAAGTTCGACAAATAAGAGATTCAAGGAGAAGAAAAAAATAACCTATCTATAATGACGGTTTCATAGATTTTTTATCAAACAAAGCGAATTATTATGTTGAATGATATACCAGTAAGCATAATTATGCTGACCTGTAACCGGGAAAATTTAGTACGCCGGGCCGTGGAATCCATTTTGTCGCAAACTATGCCAAATTTCGAGTTTATCATTGTGGATAACGGTTCGGAGGATCGAAGCGGCGATATTTGCAAAGAGTATGTGAAACAGGATAGCCGCGTAAGGCTGATTATCAGGCCCAAAGGCAACATTGGCGTGGGCCGGAACGATGGGTTAGCCTTATCTTGTGGGCGGTACATAACCTTTATTGACGATGACGATGTAGCCCAACCCGGGATGATGATGTTTTTATATTCCTTGGCGGAGGAGCATGGGGCCGATGTGGCCATATGCGGTTCATGGAAGGAAATAAACGGCGAAATATTGCCCAATTTTATATTTGATGAAACTATGATAATGAACGGCGAAGAAGCGGTTATAGACCTGTGCGAGCGGAGTCATTTTAACGCCGCCACCCCCACAAAACTCTGGAAAAGAAACCTGTTCGAAGGAGTTAGGTTTGATGAAACAGGTAAATATGATGATATTGCCGTGGTTTATAAACTCGTGGCTTCCGCGCGAAATGTGGTGCTTAACGGCCAGCCACAATATTGCTTTTACCGGCACACAGGCAATAATTCTGGCTTCACCGACAAAGACAAAATGCTCACTCCGGAACAATTAGAGGAATATTTTCGTGTATATCATGAAAGAACGGCCTATTTATCAGCCAAGTTTCCTGATAGTAAGGACTATTTTGACTATTCTCACTGGTCATTCTTGATCTCCATGTTCCACAAAATCACCCTAAACGGCTTGACTAAGTGTGCCAGTCAGCGGGAATATGCCCGAGCAATATTGGAGGAAAATTATGATACTTTTCTAAATTCAGTATATATAAAGGATTTTGAAAAGCAAAACTTGACACGATATTTTCATAAAATATTTCATGGGAGAAGTTTCGTATGATTCTACCAAAAGAATGGAATAATAATATCAACGGACGTGAAGTTGTCATCTGGGGCATAGGTGAGGCTGTTCCTGAAGTTATTTCGGAATTACACAGTTACGGAATATCTAATATAAATTTTTTTATTTCACGTGATTGGCATACAACATCAAAGTTTATGGGCAGGGATGTTTATGGTAAACAAACCCTAAATAAAGAGAAACATTTTGTTGTGATAGGTTCATTGCGATATTCCGATGATATTAAGGAAGAACTGCTTCAATTAGATTTTTCGGAAGATATGGATTTTGCCATATATTATAAAACCAAATATGAAAAAGTTTATACTGAAATAAAAAAACATATCAATTTAGAAGGTAAATGTATTTTAGAAGTTGGTGCTGGTCGAGGAGATTTTACTCGCTATATGGCGGAAGTTTCTGGCGCTGAATATGTCAACGCAATAGAATATGATTTAGATATCTGGAAGACTGAATCCTCATCTGGCCCAAACTGGAAAATTACGCAAGGTGATGTTAGAGAGCTTTTGTTCGATGATAATTCGTTTGATTATGTGGTATCCATTTTTGTTTTTGAACATATCAATGGTTTAAGTAAAGCTCTTTTAGAAATTGAACGCACACTAAAGCCTGGTGGAAAATGTTTTGCCCATTTTACACCAATATGGTCTTCTATTTTAGGAAACCATTGCGATTTATTGTCACCAAGAGACTTATCTGTAACACCTCCTTGGGGTCATCTTTTTATGAAACCTGATGAAATGTTAGAACACATTGGAAAACTTAGAGATGAAGAAACTGCTAAACAAGCTGTATACCGGATATATGAAAGTTCAACTATTAACAGATATACACGGCAAAATTACTATCTAATTTTTGCTTCATCTGGAATGAATATTATTTATTTAAAGGAAATCTGTCAGACAGATCGAAAAAATAATCAAAAGAATAATGAATTTTATACACTTACGAAAAAGCAACAATCGTTGTTACTTAACCAATATTCCAAAGTTGATTTGTCAGTGTGTGGGTTTACAATAATTTTGCAAAAAAATGTAAATTGGCCTTAGTTGTGGAAAAACACTTCCTTCTTTACGGTCATGGCGGAGCGTATAATCACGGCGCGGAGGCCATAATCATCACCACCGTGGAACTTTTAAGAAAACTTTCGCCCGGTTGCCGCGTTACCCTCTCCACGCACTTTATTGAACAGGATCGCGAATTAAATCTGCCGGTTGATGAGTATTGCGTCCGTGATTCAGTTTATGCGGAACTGGATAAGCAATCAGAGACAAAAGGTTTGTATAACCCTCAAATATATAAACAAACCATTGATGTCATAACAAAAAATACCATCTGCCTTTCCGTTGGCGGGGATAATTACTGTTACCCCAATTGGCAGCGATATGCCTATATCCATCAGGAGGCGCTGGAGCGTGGGGCCGTCAGCCTACTCTGGAGCTGTTCCATTGAGCCTTCAGCAATAACCCCGGAGATGCTGGCGGTTTTAAACAGCCATCACCTGATTACCGCCCGGGAAAGTATAACTTATAACGCCCTGCGTGACTTGGAGATTGACAGGGTGCTATTAAGCCCTGACATCGCTTTTGCTCTTGGGCAACAAGAAACACCTCTGCCGGAAAACTTTCTGCCGCAAAATACAGTGGCCCTGAACATCAGCCCTTTGCTCATCCGCCAGGAAACCAAGCCGGGCCTGGTTTTGGCCAATATGCAGATGTTGGCGGATTATCTCATGAATGAAACGGATATGAATATGGTCCTCATACCTCATGTTACCATGCCGATGGACAATGATTGTGAGGTTCTCGCTCAGATAAAATTCACTGATGCCTCCCGGGTCTGGCGGGCCCCCGCCAACCTCTCGGCCAAGCAATATAAATACATTATCGCCAAATGCCGATTCGGTGTGTTTGCCCGCACCCATGCCGCCATCGCCGCCTATTCCTGTGGGGTGCCCTGCCTGGCGCTTGGCTATTCAGTAAAAGCCCAAGGCATAGCCGCCGATGTAGGGATGAGCGACCATGTTGTGCCTGTCGGGCAAATTTGCGCTGTGGATACCTTGAAGAAGCTGTTTATCAAGATGGCCGGGCGGGAGGAGGCCATTAAAACAGAGTTGAGAAACAGACTTGTCGCTTATGGGGAAACTCTCATGGGGGCCTTTCATGGAATCTTTTGATGATTTGATTTCCATAATAATGCCCTGCCGCGATGCCGGGCAATATCTTAAAGAGGCCCTTGATTCAGTTTTATCTCAGACCTGGACAAATTGGGAATTGATAGCTGTCGATGACGCCTCGCAAGATGAGACGGCCTTTATTTTAAAAACTTTTTCCGCCCGGGAGCCACGCCTAAAAACCCTAACCGTTCAGACACCATGTGGGGCCGGCCGGGCCAGAAATATGGCCCTGGACCTGATCAGAGGACGTTACGTGGCTTTTTTGGATTCCGATGATTTTTGGCTGCCGGAAAAGCTGGAAGTTCAGCTTGCTTACATGCGGCGGCATGAACCGGCTTTGTGCGGCACCCAGCTCACGACCATCGGGCAGTCTAGTGAAACCAAGGGAGCTTATGCTCCCAAGCCTGGGGATTATGACTTGAAATTTCTCTTGAAAGAGAATGTGGCCAGCACTTCGGCCATGATGGTTGACCGACTTAAATGCCCTGATCTGCGTTTCGGACTGACAAAAAGGCAGGAAGATTATTATGCCTGGATGGAACAAGCTTTCAAGGGCCATAAAATTCATATCATGCCCGGCCATTACACGCGGTATCGCCTGCGGCCCTTCAGTTTTCAGGCCAAATTGCGAGACGTCGGAATAAGGATATATATTAATTGCCGCTATTTTAAGCTCGGCTGGTTCAGGCAATTGGTGATTCTCGGGCCTTATGTCTTTAAATCGTTATTGAAAATGAAGAGTTATTATAGCTGGTGAGTTGCCATTATGAGAAATTTAGTAAAAATTGTTCTTTATAAGCTCTATGACTTTTTAACAGGCGCCGTGAGAAAATTTATACACTGGTTTCACCGGGTGGCCTCTGACCTTAAATTGAAAAACATCATCCTGTTCAGTTCCATGCCCGATTTCAGTGACAGCTCCGTTGAGGTGTTTAAGTTGATGGTAAAGATGGATGAATTCAAAGACTACAAGTTCATCTGGTTTTGCGATTATCCCGAAAAACTGCTGAAAATTCCAAACACTATTATTAAGAAACGAATAGACAACCCCTTGTTCAGGTTGGTTAATCTGTATTATGAAAGTACGGCCAAATGCTGCATTTACACGCACCAACTTTTGGGCAATATGTATAACCGGAAACAATTGCGCGTTTATATCGCGCACGGCAGTTTCGGCATGAAAAGGCACGTGGCCAGTTATAACATTCAAATAGATTACAGCACTCATAAAATACATACTTTTATGATTTATAAAAATGCTGTTGTTTGCGGTTTGCCACGGAATGACCGCTTATTCGACAACTCCGTCGAAACAAGAGTAAAACTGGGAATTGAAACCTACGATAAGATTATTATTTGGATGCCGACTTTCAAGCATTTTCAATTCAAGGGAGCGTTTCATCCGCCGAGAAACGATTTTAACACTCAAAAAGAAAATGACATATCACTACAGGCGGATAGCGCCTTTTTTCCCGAAGTCGAAAAGACCCTGAAAGACTGTAATACCTTATTAATAATCAAATATCACCCTGGGCAGGATCTGAAATACGTCTCCGGACGGGAGACTGCCAACATAAAGATCATCACCGATGATGCCTTGTCAAAATTAAGCGTTCCCTTATATTCCCTGCTCGGCACGGCTGATGCCCTGATCACCGATTTTTCATCAGTATGCTATGATTTCTTGTTGACCAACAAGCCGATCGGTTTTGATATAACTGATTTGGAATTGTATAAACTATTCCCCAAAAGTTCACCGGCCACTCATATGCCGGGGGAAAAAATTCAAAGCGTGCGTGATTTTTGCGATTTCATCATGAAAGTGGCGAACGGCGAAGACAGGTTTGAGAAGGACAGAAAAAAATTACTGAATAAGGTTCATGTCCATAAAGATAATCGATCCGCCAAACGGGTTGTTGAATTTATACTCTCCGAAGGCCGCGGGAGAGGCTTGTTCCCATCCAAGGCCCCATGAATATCTTTCATCTCCATAAATTGCCCGGCCAGGCTTTCCAGGCCTTTATCCGTGACGGCCGGCGGCTCTACCACCTGCTGCCCGGCTCCTTGCGTGGCCGCTTCTGGCGTGTTTTCTTGGTTCAGTTTTTTTCAGCCTTGACGGAGACCGTGACCCTCCTGGCCATCACCTTTTTTGCCCTCAGCGTGGCCGCTCCCGATTCAGTCCTGAACAACCTGGCCATCAAGCGCGCCTTGAATTTCTTCCCTCTCTTCGGCGCCTGGTGCGCCGACCACCGCCACTTGGTCATGTTCACCAGCCTTCTGGTTTCCGGGTTCGTTTTTTTCAAGGTGGCCCTGGGCACCTTGGTGACTCGTCAAACCGCTGTTTTTTCTGAAGACGTGGCTCATTATATCGGCTGGGAGACCCTTCGGCGCTATCTCAATAAGAACTATCTCTGGCATATTTCCCCCTCCAGCCGGGCAATCATTCACAAGTTCGCGCGGCGCAAAACCCTGAGCAAATTCCTGGTGGCCCTGCTTTTGGTTTACAGCCATGTTTTTTGCTGCCTGGCTCTCTTCACCACCCTCTTCATAGTTACGCCCCGGCTCACCTTGGTGGTGGTCACGGTCTTCGCCCTTGGCAGCCTGTCCACCTGGCTTTTTATGCGCCGCCGCCTGGATTGGGCCGGTCAAAAATCAGCCGCCCTGGATTTGGCCGAGAGCGCCGACCGGCTGGCCCTGACCCGGGGGCTGCGCGAAATTTTCATCCATGGCCGCCAGGAGGCTATTTTCAAAAAAATGACCGGGACCATGGACGCTGGCCGGCCGGTCAAGGCCTTCCTGGCCTATTCCGGCTATTTGCCATCTCATATTCTTGAATTTCTGGGCTTCGGCACCATCACGGCCCTGACTATCGGCCAGATCGTCTCCGGGGTCCCCATGCCAATTATAGTCAGTTCGGTCTCCATGCTCATCCTGACCGCCTGGCGGGTGCTGCCGGCTGTCAACCGGACCATTCGCTACACCGTGACCATCCGGGGCCTCAGGCCAGAGGCCTTAAGCTGCCTGGAACTTCTGGAAACCTTCATCGCCGGGGAATCGGAGCCCCTGCCGGAGCCGGACCCGGATTTTCGTTTTGAAAAAAGCCTGGCCCTGGAAGAAGTCGGCTTCACCTACCCCGGCGGCCGACGGCCGGCGCTCCAAGGCTTGAGCTTGAATATTGATCAAGGGGAGAAGGTGGGGCTCATCGGGGTTTCCGGGGCTGGCAAGAGCACCCTGGCCTTACTCCTGACCGGCCTAGTGGGGCCTCAGACTGGCCGTTTTCTGGTGGACGGCCGGGAAATGAACCCGGCCGGTTTGGCGGCCTATATCCGGCTGGTGGGTTTTGTGCCTCAGAGCCCTTTATTACTGCCGGGCACCCTGGCTGATAACGTGGCCTTCAGCCAGTGGGGGGAAGAATATGATTGCCGGGCGGTTGAGGAAGCCTGCAGGCGGGCGGCCATGGATTTCATCTTCGATCATCCCCAGGGTCTGGACCGGCCTTTGAGCCCTGACGGGCAGGGGCTCTCCGGGGGCCAGGTCCAGCGGGTGGCCATTGCCCGGGCTCTCTTCGCCGGGCCACAAATCATCATCTTCGATGAGGCCACCAGCGCCCTGGACCAGGCCAGTGAAAACCTCATCGCCTCCACTGTGGCCGGCTTGTCGGAAAAGACCACGGTAATAGTCATCGCCCACCGCCTGACCACGGTGGAAAATTGTGGCCGGCTGATATGGCTGGAAAACGGCCGGGTGAGGGAAAGCGGCCCTCCGGCTGAAATACTGCCCCGCTACCGGGCGGCCATGACCGACACCACGTTGCTTTCAACCCAGATCGATGCCCCGCCCCTCTCTTAACCTTACTGACCTGGGGAGAAGGCCAGCCGGAACCCCAGGAAGCTGCCGCGGTGGTCCGGCGTGTGCCTGCCGCCGCGTTCGGCGGACCGGCTACTATCATAATTACCTGGTCTCGTTTTAGGGGGCAGGTCAGGTGAGATATATGCTTGATTATTCTAAAAAAATTTAGTATAATATTTTTGATGGAAAAAATGATACCTTAAAATTCAAGAGGTTAATGTGGAAATCAACATCTCTCTCCAATCAGTCTATAATGATCTGACTGAACGAACTTTCTATCGGGATTCAACGACAACTTTGCTTCCCGGTGGTTCCTTTCATATTAAAAAGTTGCATAATAAAGAATATATATATCATTCCGTCACTTTCGGCGGCCGTCAGCGTCAAACTTATATTGGACCTCATACCGCTGAATTGATGGCCAAAATAAAAGAAAATAATGATATGGAGATGGTTAATACTTATTGCCGGGATACAACTCGGATGTTTATATCCCACGGTTATAAAGGACCCCCCAAAATTATGGGCAATGTTCTGGAAGAATTGGCTCTAGCTGGGTTTTTTCGAATGCGGGGAGTTCTGGTCGGAACCTTGGCCTTCCAATGTTATGCTCCAATGTTGGGGGCTTATGTCAAAAAAACTAATTTAACTACCACAGCCGACGTAGATATCGCCCAGTTTCATTCAATATCCGTGGCCGTCAATGATTGTTTGGACCCTACTTTTAAAGAAGTTTTAAACCGAACTGGTAATTTTGAAAAAGTTCCCCCCTTGTCTTCAAAGGAGAACGCCGTCAAATGGTTTGATAAACATTCTCATTGCTATATAGATGTGCTAACGCCGATGGTAGGCAAAAACCAAAAAAATATCTATCTCCCCTCCATCGGAGAATATGCTTGCGGTCTCCGTTACTTGGATTTTCTTATCTACAATGAAATTAAAGCTGTTGTTTTGCATCATAATGGCATCAACGTCAACATTCCGGATCCAGCCCGCTTCGCTGTCCATAAAATTATCATTTCAACATTAAGGGATAATCCGGTCAAACGGATGAAAGATATAGCCCAAGCCGATTTTTTATGTAAAATATTATATTTTCACGATAAAAAACATTTACAGGAAATATTTGAGGAAGCCTGCAATCGGGGCCCTAAATGGCGAAAACACTTAAAAGAAGGCATAGAAAACATGGATGACCAGATTCGATCAAAGCTTTCAGAATGGTTTTTATCCATCATCCCTAAATAAACTTTTCAAACTGACCCACTACCAAATTATCGGCCAAGCCGCGCGGTATGCGGAAACCGAGGCTATTACCCCAGGCACCGATTTGCCGAAATTTTATTGGGTCTCGCATACCCTATTTTTGCCTGTTTTTTTCGCGAGATAAAGCGCGTTGTCGGCTTTAGATATGAAATCATCAATAGAGTCGTTTTGGGTAGGTATTTGGGTGTTTAAGCCAATGCTCAAGGTTACGTTGGTGGATGTACCGTCAGGGCAGGATATAATAGTGTTTTCGATATTTGCGCGAATGACCTCCGCAATCGACAGAGCGCCGCGCATATCCGTCATCGGCAGCAAAACGGTAAATTCCTCGCCGCCCCAGCGGGCGGCAAAGTCGGTCGAACGCATAAGATTCCGCTTCAATACATCCGCAACCGTCCGCAATGCCACATCTCCTTGCTGATGCCCGTATGTATCGTTGTAAATCTTAAAGTTGTCCACATCGATCATCATCAGGCTGACTGCCGACCGCGCCCTGACCGCCGTCCGCCATTCCCTGTCCATTCGTTGATCGAAGCCACGCCGGTTGGCCATGTCCGTCAGTTGATCCACCATGGTCAGCCGTTCGATAGTCCGCATTTGATTAACTATCTTGATCTGGTTTCGAACCCTTAATTTGACAATCGCGGCATGGAACGGTTTGGTGATATAATCTTCGGCGCCTAAATCAAGGCCTTTTATTTCGTCGTCGCTGTCGTTGAGGCCTGTAATGAATACTACGGGAATATCCCTGCTCGCTTCCGATTCTTTCAGCGCGGCTATAACTTCGTATCCGTTCGTATTCGGCATGATAACGTCGAGGAGAATCAAATCGGGATGATGTTTGTCCACAATCCAAAATGCCTCTTTCGCTTCCCTTGCCGTGTAGAGCACATAATCCTGGCCCAAGAGATGATTCAGATAGATGATATTGGCTTTATCATCATCCACAACTAAGATGCTATTTTTTTCGTCATTATTTCCCTCATGCCGTTTTGTGGATTTTTTCAGCTTCAAGAGAGTTTTTAAGGCGCCTCCGAAATAGAAGTCCTCCATATGCGCAATCAACACTTCGGTGCCCGGCAGGCCGCGAAGGTCGTCGATCAGTTTCAGGCATTCGGGATTACCGCTGGCCAGCAGCGGTTCCAGCTTATCAAAAAGCGCCCGCGCCGCTTCAGTGTCAAGAGTTTTACCGGAAGTTTCAAACGGGGCGGGATCCGCCGCTTCGTCAAAAATAGGTTTCAATTCATCCAAAACCTTGTTAAGCTCATATTGAAAAATGTTCATCTCAGTCTCTGAGTGTTTGCCGTCTTTAAGCGCGCTTTCGACATCGGCGGCGGCCTTTTGCAGCTTTGTCTTGCCTATCAATCCCGCGTTGCTTTTTACTGTATGCGCCAGCCTGTGGGCCAGCTTTATATCACCGGCATCAATAGCCTTTTTGATCTCAAAGAACATGTCTTGGTTGCTTTTTGCGAAATCAGCTTTTAATTTGCTTTGTAGTATATCTTCATTGTCCTCCGAGTCCTCAAAACCCACAGGCCGCAGGTGCCGGAGCAGGCAGCCCCAAAGTTCTTTAGCGGTGAAGGGTTTGCCGATATAATCGACCATGCCGAGTTTTTTATACAGCTCCATGTCCGCGGACAATACATTGGCTGTCATTGTAACGACAGGGGTTCTCGTGCCTAACGCAATAATCTTGGGAGTCGCCTCGATCCCGTCCATCACCGGCATTTGTATATCCATAAATATCAAATCGAAAGGTTTCTTTCCTTTTTCTATGCGTTGTTTGATTATTTCGATGCCTTCCAAGCCATTGGCCGCAAACTCGGTTTTTAGCCCCACCCTTGCCAGATGCTCATTAATGACCTGTTGATTCATCTTATTATCTTCAAAAACCAATATCTCACCCTCAAACTGAGGTTTTCTTGTTTCTTTGGCATCGCTTTCGTTTTCAGGCGTTTCGTCATCTTCGTCCGCTATATTAAGCGTCACCGTAAAACTGAATTTACTTCCCACCCCGGGCGTGCTGTCTATCTCCAGGCTGCTGTCCATAAGGTCGAGAATATTTTTTGTTATACTCAGTCCCAGCCCCGTGCCGCCATACTTCCGTGTTGTACTGACATCCGCCTGAACAAACGGCTCGAATATATGCTCAATCTGTGCTTGCGTCATGCCGATGCCGCTGTCATTCACCTCAAAACACAAGGTGATCGTGTCTTCGGTTGTGTCTGTGGCGTTTGCGAAAAGACTCACCCGCCCGGATTCGGTAAATTTCACGGCGTTGGAAAGCAGATTGAGCAGGATCTGCCGAAGTCTCAGCGGATCGCCGTATAGTCTTTTTTTGATGTGCGACTCCGCGTAGAAATACACCTCAATGCCTTTTTCGATTGCTCTCGGATAGATGATACTCTGGCAATTGGCGAGCAGGTCCTGCAGGTTAAACGAAACATTTTCAAGTTCCATATTGCCTGATTCGATTTTTGAAATATCTAAAATGTCGTTGATGATCTGCAAAAGCAGCTTTGAGTTCTCCATGATCTTGCTCAGATACCCTCTTGCTTTTGAAGACATCACTTCTCCCTCGGCCAATTCGGAAAACCCGATAATGCTGTTCATGGGAGTTCTTATCTCGTGGCTCATATTGGCAAGAAAGAGTGATTTGGCCTGGTTTGCGGCCTCGGCTTTCGCCTGGTTTTTCGCTATTTCCTCCATTTCCAATTTCGCTTCCAACTCCGCTTGCCGTCTTATCATTTGCTCCAACTTCGTAATGTCCTGCATTACTTCGATATAGCCGGAGGATTCGCCGTTTAAATTCTTTAATACCTTTATATCCGTTTGATACGATGCATTTTCACGTATAAAGTATGTCCGCGTCTGGCCCCGTTTTGTGCAGGTGATGGCGCAATTATCAGTGTTGCAAATGTCGAGACCCAGAATACAGCACGGTTTTCCGACCATCTCCTGTCTGCTTTTCCCAAAGGTTTTCTCGGCGGTCGTGTTGAAAAACGTGAAATGTTTGTCCAGATCCTGAACGGTGACCGCGAACGGTACAGCATCAAGAAGCGACCCGTACCAATGGGCCATCGTTATGAATCTCTCGTTTTCGGCCTGTATTTCACTTATAAGCGCTTTCAACTCGCGAAGGTCGCGGGTGTAGCCCGCTATGATATATTCATCGCGATATTTGACCCGGACAAGCGTGATCTCCACGGGCAGCGGCATTCCGTCCGTTCTTCGGTGCATCCATTCAAAAACCAGCCTGCCTTCCCTGAAAACTTTTTCGAGTATCTCTATTGTCTTTTCTTTGGAGGGGCTTCCGTCAGGCTGATATTCAGGCGACAGTTCAAAGTGCCTTTTTATGTACTCCTGTTTGTCTTTCAAGCCGAAAAGCCTGACGGCTTCTTCGTTGCAGTCGAAAACCTCAAAATCCTTATTCCACAGACGGCAGGCGACGGGTGTCGCGTCAAGCATAATTCTCACCCGCTCGTCCGCCTCGCGGGTCTGCTTCAAGGCCTCCATTTCTTTGATTATGGTAATATCCTGCACAACTTCAACGAATCCCGCAACTCCGCCGTCAAGGTCCTTTAACGTCTCAACATCGACTTGATAAGATGATTTATTGTGTGTAAAGAAGGTGTGTTTTTCACCTCGTTTCGCGCAGGCTATACCGCATTTGGGAGTATTGCAGATATGCGCACCCCAATTACTGCAAGGCTTACCCCGCATATCTTCAAGTTTTGTGCCAAGAAAGTCCTCGACGGCTTTATTGACAAATGTCCAGTTCATGTTCGCGTCTGTTACAGTAATAGGAAACGGTATGGCATCCAGGATGGATTGATACCAATTGTTTAACGCGTCCGTCTGTTCTTTATGATGTTTGAGTTCCTCGATCGTCCGCATCAAGTCGGTAATATCAACGGAATGTTGAAAGTGAACCTTATTCCCGTCAGGCCAGTTTATGTATCGGTCGGTATTACGGTAAATGCGTTTTGTTAAGGTGCTGTGTTCCTCCCAGACGACGACGCTGTCCGGATCCTTGTCAAGTTGATAACAGGGGCAAAAAGGGCATCTCTCGTTCATGCCGTCCTGAAGGACTTTATAACAAGTCTGCCCGACCACGTCGCCCTCAATTCCGTAATGCTGTTTCATACGGTCGTTAATAAATAAAATCTCGCCGGTTTCCGGAACGGTTACATAAATCATTTCTTCCAGCAGGTTCAATACATTTTTCATTTTACGTCCTGTAATAGTCATCCCCTTGGCCAGGTGGATTCTGCGCCCAGGAGAGCAAGTTATATTGAAGAACAAAAGAAAGCGACAATTAGAAAGGGATGCTGTACAATATATGGCAACCCAAAGGCAACCTCTATTCCCTGATCAGCACGCTGGATAGGCGGGCGTTTATATCTTCAAGAAATGACGAGGGAACCGAACAGGCGACGGAAAACGGCCGGACGCGCCAGTCAATGGACCTTAATTGAGAAAGAAGCAGGGTCCCCTGGACCGGCAAGCCTTCCGGGAGCCTGACTTCATTCGGTAGCCCTTTCAGGGGGGTGGTTATGGGGATCACCCAAGAGAAGCCGGTGTGGCTGTTAAAAAGCGTGCCCGAAACCACCAGCACCGGCCGATAACCTTTCTGCTCATGCCCCAAGGCGGGGTTTAAGTCGAGTTTCAGCACTTGCCCTTGGACCGGAGGCCTCGGGCTTACCATATTTCTTCCCCTTTCGGTTCTCCAAAATCAACTGGCGGAGCCGCCTCTGAAGAGGCGAAAGAATCCAGAATATCGGCCAGTCGGTAGGTCGTCTTGGCCGCGGCTTTTTTTATCAGCAGCCCTTCATCGACCGGAGTCAGTTCCAGGATATCCCCAGCCTGAAGGTTATAATTATCGGCCAAGCCGCGTGGTATGCGGAAACCGAGGCTATTACCCCAGGCGCTGATTTTGATTTGTTGCATAATAGCATCTCCCAAGTATAATTTTGTATATCTTGGTGGTTTTTGTCAAGCCCCCGGAGCCTCTTTGATCCGGGGGATCATTTCGGTTCAAGGCCGGGGCTCTTGTGTCGGCCGGGGGTTTCATGTTAGAATTACTAAGGCTTTTTCGGAGGGTTCCATGCCTGTTTCTACCATAAAGGACGCCTTGGAAGATATCCGCGCCGGTCGTATGATCATCCTGGTGGATGACGAAAACCGGGAAAACGAGGGCGACCTGGTTCTGGCCGCGGAAAAGGTGACTCCCGGGGCCATAAATTTCATGGTCACCCACGCCCGGGGCCTCGTCTGCCTGGCCCTGACCCCGGAAAAGGTGGATGAACTGGGCCTGCCCCAGATGTCCTCCTCCAACCAGTCGCCCTTTGAGACCGCCTTCACCGTTTCCATCGAGGCCCGGGAGGGCGTGACCACCGGCATCTCGGCCGCGGACCGGGCCACCACCATTCTGGCGGCCGTCCGCGACGGGGCCGGCCCCCGCGACCTGGTGGTGCCCGGACACATCTTCCCCTTAAGGGCCAAACCCGGGGGCGTCCTGGCTCGCACCGGCCAGACCGAGGGATCGGTCGATCTGGCCCGCCTGGCCGGCTTGAAACCGGCCGGGGTCATCTGCGAAGTCATGAATGAGGACGGCACCATGAGCCGGATGCCCGACCTGGAGCGGTTCGCGGTCCGGCACGGCCTGAAGATCGTCACCGTGGCCGACCTTATCGCCTACCGCCTGGCCCACGAACGGCTGGTGGACCAGGCCGCCCGGACCAGGCTGCCCACCCCCTGGGGGGAGTTTGACTTGACGGTTTACGCCAGCCGCCTGGGCGGGGCGGAATATGTGGCCCTGTCCGTGGGGAACATCCGGGAGGGGGGGGCGGTCCTGGTTCGGGTCCACTCCCAGTGCCTCACCGGAGACACCCTGGGTTCCCTGCGCTGCGATTGCGGCGAACAGCTCCACGAGGCTCTGCGGCTGATCCAGGAGGCCGGCCGGGGCGTCCTGCTCTATGTCCCCCAGGAGGGCCGGGGCATCGGCCTGATCAACAAGATCAAGGCCTACGCCCTTCAGGACCAGGGCTGCGACACGGTGGAGGCCAACCGGGCCCTGGGGTTTGCCGACGACCTTCGCGATTACGGCCTGGGCGCCCAGGTGCTGCGCGACCTGGGCGTGGTTGAAATGAAGCTTCTGACCAACAATCCGGCCAAGATCGTGGGCCTGGAAGGCTATGGCCTGAAAGTGGCGGAACGGGTGCCCATAGAAGTCGCGCCCCGGCCGGAAAATCTGCTCTACATGAAGACCAAGTGCCAGAAGATGGGCCATGCCCTCAACCTGGAAGAAGACAGTTAGGAGGCCCGGATGGCCACAGGTGAAGCGAGCGTTATGAGCAGGGTAGTGGAAGGGCAACTGAGCGCCCGGGGGCTGAAGGTGGCCCTGGTGGTGAGCCGGTTCAATAGTTTTCTCACCGAGCGCCTCCTGGAGGGCGCCCTCGACGCCCTAAGGCGGCACGGGGCCGAAGATGAACATCTGGTCATCGTGCGGACCCCGGGGGCTTTTGAACTGCCCCTGGCGGCCAGAAAACTGGCTGAATCCGGCCGTTACGACGCCATAGTGGCTCTGGGGGCCGTCATCCGGGGGGCCACGCCCCATTTCGACTATGTGGCCGGCGAGGTGACCAAGGGCCTGGCCCAGGTCACCCTGACCTCCGGGCTCCCGGTGGCCTTCGGGGTCCTGACCTGCGACACCATAGAGCAGGCCGTGGAAAGGGCCGGGACCAAAGCCGGCAACAAGGGTTTCGACGCGGCCATTTCGGCCATGGAAATGGCCAGTCTGCTCCAGGCCCTGGACCGGATTTGATGGACCCGCCTCCTCTTTCAGGCCCGGCCCGGCGGCGGGGGCCGGGCGTCCGCCGCCTGGCCCGGGAACTGGCCTTGAGGCTCCTTTTTCAGCGTGATTTGGAAGGCGGTCCGCCCGCGGCCACGGCCGAAACCTTTGAAGCCGTCTTCAGCCCGGAAAACGACCCGGAGAACGCCTTGGAGCTTTCGGCCCGGGAATTCGCACGGGCCTGGCCCCTGGCCCGGGAACTGTTTTTCGGAGTCGCCGCGGCCCAGGCCGGACTGGACGCCGAGATAGGCCGGGCCGCGGTCAACTGGACCCTGGGCCGCATGTCCCCGGTGGACCGCGGCCTGATCAGGCTGGCCTATTACGAAATGCTCCACCGCGGGGACATTCCGGCCCGGGTCAGCCTCAACGAAGCCCTGGAAATAGCCAAGAGCTACGGTGACGATGATTCGGTGGCCTTCATCAACGGCGTCCTGGATTGTCTCCTGCGCGGCCTCACCGCCCCGGCAGAGCCTCAAGCGATTTAAAAGGCCTAAATGATCTGGCCGCCTTGGGAGGAAAACACCGAAAATGGTTCAAACCTGTCACGGCCGTCTTCTGATCGTCACGGGCCTTTCCGGGTCGGGCAAGAGCACTGTTCTGAAAGCCCTGGAGGACCTTGGCTACCTGGCCATAGACAACCTCCCCGTCGATCTTCTGCCCAAGTTCCTGGCCCTGCGCAAGGAGAGCGGCGGCTTCATCCGCTTGGCCGTGGGTATGGACGCCCGGGAGCCGGAACTGGCCGGCCAGTTCGAGGACCGGTTCAGGGAAGCCCGCGACCTGGGCTATGAACTCGGCCTCCTGTTCATCGACGCGGCCGAAGAAGCCCTGGTCAAGCGCTTTTCGGAAACCCGGCGGCCCCACCACCTGGCCCCGTACGGCGACCTGGTGGCGGGCATAAGGGCCGAGCGGGAGCATCTGCAGCCTCTCAGGGCAGCGGCCGACGAAGTCATCGACACCAGTTCCCTTAAGGCCGGGGCTTTGAGGGAACTGGTCATGGACCGTTTCAGGCAGGAAGGCGCCAGCCGGTCCATGTCCGTGGAGGTCCTCTCCTTCGGCTTTAAGAACGGCCTGCCCCCGGAGGCCGATCTCATGGTTGATGTGCGCTTTCTGCCCAATCCTTTCTATCACGATGAACTGCGCGCCTTGGACGGCCGCGACCGGGCCGTCAGCGACTTCGTGATGGGCGCTCCGGAAACGGAGGGCTTTCTCAGGCGTTTTCTGGAAACGCTGACCTATCTCCTGCCCCTCTACCAGAAGGAGGGCAAGTCCTATTTGACCATAGCGGTCGGCTGCACCGGCGGCCATCATCGCAGCGTGGCCGTGGCCGAGGCTCTCAAGGCCGCCTTGAGCCGGGTTTTCGACGGGCCGCTGACGCTGCGCCATCGTGACATAGCATAAGGTATCCGGCATGATTGGTCTGGTCATAGTCACCCACGGTTCCCTGGGACAGGAGCTTCTGAGGACGGCCGAATTCATCATCGGCGGCCTGGAGGGCTGCCTGACCGTTTCCATAGACAGTGTCCGCAGCCCGGAATCCCTGCGCGAGGCCGTGGGCGCGGCCATCCGGGCCCTGGACAAGGGAGACGGGGTCCTCGTCCTGACCGACATGTTCGGGGGGACCCCTTCCAACATCAGCCTGTCTTTTCTGGAGGAGGGCCGGGTGGAAGTCCTCTCCGGCGTCAATCTGCCCATGCTGCTCAAAGCCGTGCAGCTCCGGGACAGGTCCACTTTGTCCGAGGCCGCCCAGAACATAGGCGAGTACGGCCGCAAGAGCATCAACGCGGCCGGAGAGCTTCTGGGCCAGGGGTGCGGGTCTTGAATTCTATAAGAAGGGGCTAAAGAGTGACCCTGGTCTGGTCCCGCGTGGATTCCAAACTGATACACGGCCAGATAGCCGCGGCCTGGGTGCCTTATCTCAAGGCGGAGGTCATAGTCGTGGCTGACGGCGACACGGCCGGCGACCCCCAGGCCCAGAGGATCATGCGCCTGGGCCTGCCGCCGGAAATAAGCCAGGCCCATTTCCACCCTCTACCGGGCCTGGCCGAATTCCTGGCCGGCCCCGAACTGGCCGACAAGCGCGTCCTTCTGATTTTCAAGAGCCTGGCCGATGCCCTTAAGGCCGCCCAGGCCGGCCTGGACCTTCGGGAATTGAATCTCGGCAACCAGTTGGATCAGCTCTCCCGCGAAGACGGCCAGCGTCTGGCCGAAACCTTTTTCGCCCGCCGGGAGGAAGTGGCCGACCTGGCCCGGCTTTCTCGCGGGGGCCTTAAGGTCATTATCCAGTCCGTGCCGGCCGCTAAAAGCGTCCGGTGGCGGCCTTCGAGATCCGGTCATGCTGTTTAGCCCGTCCTTCCCGGTCTCTTTCTCCGGGCTGGTTATCCTGGGCGCTCTTTTGAACCTCGACCGGCAGGCCTTCGGGTCATTCATGCTGAGCCGGCCCCTGGTGGCCGGCCTGGTCCTGGGGTTGGCCGCGGGCCGGGTCGATTTCGGGGTCTGGTTGGGTCTTTCAGCCGAACTTTTGTGGCTGTCCGCCTTGCCCCTGGGCGGCCAGATCACCCCTAACGCCAGCCTGGCCGTCAGCGTGGCCTTCATAGCCTGGGCGCAAAGCGGTTACGCTCCGGCTGATGATCTGAGGACGATAAGCTGGCTCGTCCAGCCCACGCTGGTCATCGCCTTTCTGACCGTGCCCGTGTGGGCCAAGGCCCTGGGCCTGATCGATCTCGGCTGCCGCCGGCTCATCCCGCCGATCCTGGCCCGGGCCCGGGCCGATCTGGCCGGGGACCGGGAGCCGCATTTTCTGCGGCGCAACCTCTACGGCCTGTTGGTCAACCTGGCCCTGTCCGGCGCGGCTCTGACCATCGCGGCCCTGATCAACATCCAGGCCATAAGGGCGGCGGTGAACCTGGCCCCCCAGATCGTGCTTATGAACCTGGGCTTCATCTTCAGGTTCCTGCCCTTCATGGGCCTGTTGGGCATGGCCGTGTTTCTTGAATCAAGGTCTTTTCCCTTTTACCTGGGCGGCCTCTTGGCCAGCCTCCTGGCCTTGAGCGCCGTCTGAGAGAGATGCCGCCGCTTCACCCCGCCTTCAGATTGGTGCGCCTGACCGCGGCTGATCTGGGCGAGGCGCTGGAACTGGAGAGCCTGGCTTACGCCCGGCCTTGGACCGAGGCCCATTTCCGGGGTGAATTCGCCCGTCCCTTCACCCTGGCCCTGGGGTTCAGGACCGGCCGGCAGTTCTTCGGCCCCCCGCCGACCCTGGCGGCCCACTGTTTTTTCTGGCTCCTCGGGCCGGAGATCCACCTTCTGAACCTGGCCGTGCGGCCGGAATACCGAAGGCGGGGCCTGGCCAGGCGCCTTTTGCGGGCCATGCTGGCCTTGGGCCGCCGGGCCAGGGTCGAAAGCGTCTTCCTGGAAGTCAGGCCCAGCAACGTGGAAGCCCAGGGCCTTTACCGTTCCTCGGGTTTCGCGGTCACGGGCCGGCGGCCGGGCTATTACGAGGACGGCGAGGACGCCCAGTTGATGACCTTGGATCTGATTTAAACAGGAGCCCTAAGGTGGCTGACACAATTCTGATAGTTGACGACGAAAAAGAGATCCGACAGGCCGTGGGCGGCCTTTTGGGCGACGAGGGCTACCTGGTGGCCCAGGCCTCCTCCGGTCCGGAGGCCCTGGAAAGGCTGGACGAAGCGACGCCGGAAGTGGTTCTCCTGGATCTGTGGATGCGTGACGCCGAAGAGGGTTTTGAAATTCTGGACCGCATAAGGGAGGACTACCCGGGCCTGCCGGTGGTGGTCATCTCCGGCCACGGCAATATTGAAACGGCCGTCCGGGCCGTCAAGCTGGGGGCCTTCGACTATGTTGAAAAGCCCCTGTCGGCTGAAAAGCTGCTTTTGACCGTGGAGCGGGCCTTAAGTTTTCACCGCCTGGCCGCCGAAAACCAGATCCTCAAAACCCGTCCCGGCCAGAGCCCGGCCATGATCGGCCGGAGCCCGGCCATGAAGGAGCTTCAGCGGGCCATAGAAATAGTGGCCCCCACTCCGGCTTCGGTCCTCATCACCGGGGAGAACGGGGTGGGCAAGGAACTGGCGGCCCGGGCCGTTCACCGCCTGTCCCAGAGGGCCGACCGGCCCATGGTGGAGGTCAACTGCGCGGCCATTCCCGAAGAACTGGTGGAGAGCGAGCTGTTCGGCCATGAAAAGGGCGCCTTCACCGGGGCCGTTGCCAAAAAGAGGGGCCGTTTCGACCAGGCCCACAACTCCACCCTGTTTCTGGACGAGATAGGCGACATGAGCCTCAAGACCCAGGCCAAGATCCTGCGCATCCTCCAGGAGCAGAGATTCGAGCGGGTCGGCGGGGTCAATACCATCCGGGTGGATGTTCGCATCATCGCCGCCTCCAACAAGAACCTGGAGGAAGAGATCGAAGGCGGCCGTTTCCGGGCCGATCTCTATTACCGGCTGAATGTGGTGGGCCTTAAAGTGCCGGCCTTAAGGGAGAGGGTTTTGGACATTCCCGCCCTGGCCGCCGAGTTCCTGGCCGCCTATACCCGGGCCAACAACCTGGGGGTCAAGACCATATCCGACGAGATGATGAATGAGCTGGCCGGCCGGGCCTGGCCCGGCAATGTGCGGGAACTTAAAAACACCATCGAGCGCCTAGCCATCATGACGCCCGGGCCGGTCATCGGCCCGGAGGGCGGGGCCCCGTTCGGCGGGGGCGCGCCTCCCGCCCCGGACGGGGCCGGCGATTTCCTGGACCTGCCCTTCCGGGAGGCCCGGGCGGAATTCGAGCGCCGCTACTTCCGCCGCCAACTGGAACGTCACAGCCTGAACGTGACCCAGACCGCCGAGGCCGTAAACCTGGACCGCACCAGCCTTCATAAGAAGCTTAAAACCCTGGGCCTGAAGACCTGATAAGGAGGACCAGCGTGAGCCTGAATACGATGAAGAATTTCAACCTGTCCGACAAGGTCATGGATATTTACTACAAGCTGGAGCAGGCCGGCATAATCAACTGGCCGGTGCAGGCCGCCGCCCTGTCCTACTACTGCCTTTTGGGCCTGGTGCCCCTTTTGGCCTTGTGCTTCACCGTGGCCAAGAGTTTCGGCCTGGAGGCGGCCCTGGCCGAAGCCATCAACCACTATGTGGAATTCGCCGCTCCCGAGATCCAGGATTATATCTTCGTCCGGCTCAAAACCTTCGCCGACAACCTCATCAGCAACTACTCCGGCAGCGTCATGGCCTTCGTGGCCCTGGGGCTGATCTTCTGGTCCGGATATCGGCTCCTGATGCTCATGGAAACGGTCTTCGGTGAAATTTTCGGCTTTCATCCGCCCCGCCGGGTCGCCCACCGTCTCCTGGATTATTTCACGGTGCTGGTCATCATGCCTCTTTTGCTCATGGCGGCCGTGACCATCAACATCTTCTTCACCGGCCTGAGCCACCGCAACTGGGCCATGCCCTTCGGCCTCGACCCGGCGGGTTTGATCTCCCTCTTCGTCATCGCCTTTCCCTATCTCATGTGGTGCCTGGTTCTGAGTTGGACCTACGCCTATTTCAGCCGCGGCTTGGTGCGCTGGCTGGAGTGCCTGGTCGGCGGCCTGGTCACCGGCCTGGTCTTTCAGTTTTTCCAGACCTTCTACCTGCGGATAATGTTCGACCTGTCCGACTACAACGCCATCTACGGCAGCTTCGCCCTGGTGCCCCTCCTCCTGATCGGCCTCTACATCAGTTGGCACCTCGTTTTGGGCGGCGGGGAACTGACCCGCCGTTTTTCCGACTTCCTGACCACCGGGCAGGGCTTTTTCCGGCTGGTCCCTCCGGCCACCTGGCGCGGGACCCTGGAACTTTCGGCCCGGGTCCTGGATCTGGTCGCGGCCAATTTCCAGGCCGAACCCATCGGCCGCCCGACCTCTTTCCGGCAGCTCTCCAGGAACCTTAAAGCCCCCATGCCGATTTTGGGCTCGGTCGTCAACCGGCTGCTTCACGCCGGTCTCATTATGCGCATCTCCGGCCCGGGCTCGGAACCCGGCCCGGCCTTCATACCGGCCGGCCATCCTTTGGCCGGGGACTACACCCGGGAAGTCCTGGAAACCGACCTCATGACCATATTATGACCGCCAGGGGCCGTAGGGCCTATATTTTCCTGGGCGGAGATTTTGAACCGCCCCCGGATTGGCCGGCCCGGCCCGGCCCGGACGACCTGGTGGTCGGGGCCGACGGCGGAGCGCGGCACCCGGCCGCCCTGGGCTGGCCGGTCCAGGTCCTGGTTGGCGATTTCGATTCCCTGGACGAGACTTCCCGCGCGGCCCTGGCCGCGGGCGGGGCGGAAGTCTTCCGCCATCCCGCGGCCAAGGACGAGATAGATTTTGAACTGGCCCTGGCCCTGGTCCGGGACCGGGGCTTTCAGGATATAGATGTTCTGGGGGCCCTGGGCGGGCGCTGGGACATGACCTTCGGCAATATCTTTCTGCCCGCCTGCCCGGATTTTGCCGCCGTAAGGGTCCGCTTCCGCCACGGCCCCTGGAACCTGTTCGTTGTTCAGGGCCCGGCTGAATTAGTTCTTGAGGGATCCCCCGGCGATTTGTTGTCCTTATTGCCCCTGGGGGGGGATGTTAGAGGCATCAGTCTCTCGGGCTGCCTCTACCCCCTGACCCGGGAGACCCTCGGCCGGTCCCGGGGCCTCAGCAACGAACTGACCGGGCCGTCCGCCGGCCTCGCTTTCGATTCCGGGACCCTCATTGTCATGCGCCGGGCCGGCTGAACCTTATTGAATGCAACTTGGGATAGTGCTAAAGTGGTTTCCATGAATGTGGGTCTGTTATGTTCCAACGAAGGTCTGGAGCTTGCGGCGGTTATTGAGGCCGTGGCCGAGGGCCGGCTGCCGATCGAAATCCAGATCGTCATTGCCGACCGCCACAGCGCGGCCCTGAACCTGGCCCGCTCGGCCGGCTTTTACGGGGTCTTCATACCCCGGTCGCCCTACCACGCCAACCGTGACGGCTTTGAACGCCGCCTGGTCGAGGTTCTGACCCAGGCTGAAGTCCAGTGGCTCGTCCTGGCCGGTTACGAGCGGGAGCCGGGGCCGGTGCTGGCCGAGGCCTTCCGGCTCCTCGGCCAAGGCCTGGGGCCGGAAGAATTGGTCAGCCATTTGACGGAAGAGGCCGGAGGCCGGCCATGAAAAAAAAAGGCCGTGGCGCTCCCGCCCCGGCGAAGCCGTCGGCTTTCAACCCGGCCTTCGCCGGCCTGGCCGACCTGAAAAATAGCCTTCGGCTATCGGATTTGGCCGCAGGGTCGGGTCTGCCCACAGCCTCTCCATCGGCCTCGCCGGTTACTACCCCGGCTATGCCGGCCCCCGCCGGGGACGAGGCCCTTTTCCGGACGGAAATGGCCGATGTCACCCCCCTGTCCCCCAGGGCCGCCTCCCGGCGCCTCAAGGAGGCCCCGCCCCCCCGGGCCTGGCCGAGGCCCCAGATGCCCGATGAAGATATTGAAGCCCTGCGCAGCCTGGCCGACCTGGTCAGCGGCCGGGCTGAATTTGATTTGACCCACACGGCGGAATTTGTGGAAGGCCAGACCCGGGGGCTGCCGCCCACTCTCATGGAGCAGCTTCGGGCCGGCCGCATACCTTTTCAGGACCACCTGGACCTCCACGGCCTGACCCTCATCCAATCCGAGGCGGCCGTGACCCGTTTCATTTTGGATTCCGTGGCCAAGGGCCGGCGTTCAGTGCTCCTTATCCACGGCCGGGGCTTGGGCTCGCCCGACGGCGTACCCGTGATCAAGCACCATCTGGAAAGTTTGCTCCTCCACGGCCCGGCCCGCAAATACATCCTGGCCTTCACCACGGCCCGGCCCGTGGACGGGGGCCTGGGAGCCAGCTACGTCCTTCTGCGGGGCTGAGCAATGGACCTGAACCCCTTGGAGGATATGCCCATGACCTTCGAGGGTTTCCTGGAGGGTGAGAGCAACCTCCTGGCCCGGCGGGCCTTGGCCGACCTGGCCGAGGGCCGGGCCACCTGGGGCGTTCGGAGCCTCATGCTGATCGCCCCCGGCCCCTGGGGCAAAACCCACCTTTTGACCGCCCTGACCCGCCGGCTGTCTGAAACCGGGAGCCGGCCCGGGCTGGTCCTGGGGGTGGGGGCCGAGGCCCGCTGGCCCGCGGATTGGCCGGAGGAGGCTCTGATCATCGTGGACGACGTGCATTTTTTGGCCACGCGGCCGGATCTGCAGCAACGCCTCATCCAGGTTTTCGATGCCGCCCCGGCCCATCGGCCCGGCTTGGTCTTCAGCGCTCCGGCCCCACCGGCCCGTTTGGGCGGTCTGTCAGACCCGCTCCGGTCCCGGCTGGGGGGCGGGTTGGTGTTGCCCCTGGGCGGGCCTGAATATGAGTTGATGCTGGTTCTGGCCGAGCGCCGGGTTGCGGAACTGGGGCCGGCCTGGCCCCCGGAAGTGCCGGCCGCCCTGGTCCGCCGGGCCGAGGGGGATCCCCGCCGGCTTTTGGGCCTGGTGGAGACCCTCCATTTCATCGTCAACCAGGTGGGTTTGAGTCCGGCCGAGGCCTTGACCCGCCTGGGGCCGGCCGAAAACGCCGAGGAACAGGCCGCGGCCGTGAGTCTGGACGACATCCTGGCCGGGGTGGCCACCGCCTTTGGCCTGAAGGTTTCCGATCTGACCGGCCATTCCCGCCTGCGCCAGGCCGCCTGGCCGAGGCGGGTGGCCATGCTCCTGGCCCGGGAGCTGACCCGCCTGACCACCACGGAAATCGGCGCGGCCTTCGGCGGTCGTGACCATTCCACGGTCATTCACGCCCTTAAAAAGATAAATATCGAGCTGAAGCTGCCCTCCCAGGTCAAGTTGGTGGAAAACATAAAGCGCGCCATCCTCATGTCCCGGCCGGAGCCGTGAAGGCAAAAAGGTTTATTTAGGGCTTGACCTGTGATATAATCACCAGAATCTGATAAGCCAGAGGTAAATGGGGAGAGATGACCGAGCTGGCCGAAGGTGCTCGCCTGCTAAGCGAGTGTGGGATGTAAAGTTCCACCGAGGGTTCGAATCCCTCTCTCTCCGCCACTAATTAGTTTTATATCGTCCCATACAGTCCCGGAAATCAAATAACCCGCTGATTTCCGGGATTTTGTTTGTCCTATGCTGTATTATGCGGTCTATTGACATCCTACGGATTTGCGGGTAAGCTTGAGGGTAGTTGAGACCTGTGGGTAATTTGGCCATTTTAAATAGGGGCTATTTGTGGGTAACGGGACGAAAGCCATGAAAGCCGGGAAACTGACAGACGTTCAAATAAGGAACCTGAAGCCAGGCCCCAAACCGTATAAGGTGTCCGATGGGGGAGGCCTGGTTTTGGTGGTCACCCCGACCGGGGCCAAGCTCTGGCAGATAAGGTTCAGGTTCGAGGGTAAGGAACAAACTTTGAGCCTGGGGGGCTATGATGTGGTGGGCCTGGCTTCGGCCAGGGAAAAGCTGCTGGCCGCTAAAAAGGAAATTAAGGCCGGCCTGAACCCTTCAGCCATGAAGCAGGAGGCCAAGGCTGCCCGGAGAACGGCCCAAGAGGAGGCGGCCCTGACCTTTGAGCGGGTGACGGCGGCTTATTTCAAGGTTCGCCGGGATAGCGGGAGCTATTCAGAGAAGTCCGACCGGGAGATTATAGGCCGCCTGGAAAAGTATATCTTCCCACGCCTGGGAGCCCGGCCCATAGAGGAAATCACGGCGCTGGAACTTTTGGACGTTCTGGTGGCGGTCAAGGCCGCTGGAAGGGAAGAGACCGCGGCCCGGCTCCGCCAATACTCCGGCCAGATTTTCAAATTCGCCATGCGCAAGGGCTGGACCAAGATGAACCCGGCCGGGGCCTTGGAGGGGATACCTGAATTGCGGAAGTCTGGCCCTCAGAAACATCAGCGGGCCGTCCGGACGCCGGCCGAACTGGGCCGGCTCCTGGCCGACATGGAAGACTATAATGACGGAATTGTGGGGGCGGCCCTTCGGCTGCAGCCCTACGTTTTTTTGCGGTCAAGCGAGCTGGCCCGCGGCGAATGGGCGGAGATAGATTTTGCTGACTCTCTTTGGCGGATTCCAGCGGAGCGGATGAAAATGAAAGTCGATCACCTGGTCCCTCTGGCCCGCCAGGTGAAGGAACGTCTGGAAGGCCTGCGCAAGCTGACCGGCGGGGGGCGGTTTCTTTTCCCAGCCTGGAGCGGGGGCCTAGCCCCCATGAATCCCGAATCCCTGCGCCGGGCCCTAAACCGCCTGGGCTATGGGCCCACAGCCGCAAACGGCGGCCATACTCCCCACGGCTTCAGGAGCGCCGCCGCAACGTTTCTCCGGGAGAAAGGCTTCTCGGGCGACTGGGTGGAGGTTCAACTGGCCCACGCCCGGAGAAATAAAATCCAGGCGGCCTACGATCACGCCGCTTATGTGCCCCAGCGTCGGAAGATGATGCAGGCCTGGGCCGACTTTTTGGACGAGTTGAGGGAGGCGGCCAGGGCCGAGGGCGGCGCCGCGGGGCCTCAGTCTGGCGCTATAGCTCAAAGAACCCGCCAAAAGAAAGAGAGGGGGAGGCATGATTAAAAGCTTGGCCAATATGCTTGAGTGGCTTTCTGTGGGGGCCCTTTTGATTGGGCTGTATAAAGATGATTTGTGGGCGGTTGGTCTAGGCGCTGTAATCTTGGCCGCCTGTTTGGCCCTGACCTGGCTGGATGAGAAAAGAAGAAAAGGCCGGCCGGATTGAGGGCTTTCATTTTGGCGGATTCTGCCCGCCAGGACTTGGAGGGGGAAACTATGAAGACAAAAGAAACCCTGATTACAACAGCCCAGCTTTTGGAAAGGTGGGGAATTACCATCAGCGAGATCAAGAAGTTGGTGCGGGGTCTTTTCAATGATGATTTGATTCCATTGGCAAACCCTAGTGATAGCATTGAAAGAAGGGGCATACCTTGGCCGTTTCGAGGCGTAAGCATTGCATGGACAATTCCAGAGTCAGGAAAAATCATGCGCGATATTGAGCCTATTTTGGACCGCTATGGACTTGACGAACCTGAAGGGTATCTTTTTTTGCTGTCTGAAATTGAATATTATGAGAAATATGCCACCCTCGGCCCAGACGACCCAGAAATGCACAATGCATACATCTCGGCGGGATTAGCGCGCGCCCTACTCAAAATGAGTCCGGTCGCTTTTGTTCGGTATCTACGGGAGAATAGGGAGAGCTTACCATTGGCGAGACTGACATCAAGCGATAGAGAATATTTTTACAAGGAGGGCACCTCAATCGAAGAAATCGCTACTATGCTCCTCCCAATCGAAATCCATCGGCTGGACTGGGAAAACCACCTGAAGGCCTTGGCTGGTCCGGCCGAAGCGGGAGCGCCCGTCGCCGGGGGGGAGGCTGCTGAATTGAGGGCAAAACAGGTTGAGGTTGCGGCTGGATATGAGGCCCAACTGAAACGAACTGAGGACGAGCTAAAGACCGCCAAAGCGAAGACAATTAGCCTTAAAGATGAACTGGACAAGTTGAGAACCAGTTTTCATCTTGAGGTGGGCAAGCAAAAAGAAACCCTTAAAAGGTGGCAAAGGGTGCTGACCTGGATGATACCGGCGGCCATTGCCGTCGCCAGGGAAGGGGTTAAGCCAGGGTTTAAGCCTATGAGGACGCCACAATTGTGGCCATTTGTCATAGATGCTGGCGGTCCGCCAAAAAGAAACGACGACAACGAACAATTCAAAGCTTGGCGGGCGGCCCTGCCTCCTGACCTCTGCGACAAAGAGAACCTGGACAAAAAGGCCGGGAAACAAGAACCCTCAGTCGACGGTTAATCCGTTGATAGATAACGGTTTTCTGTTTTGGTGGCTCCTATCTCAACCCCTAGTTGACGAGGCCCGTTAACAGGGGGTTAGGGCAAAATTTTTTCAGCCTTTTTCCTGCCTAAATTCACCAAAAAATCCAACCCCTAGTTGACGATGGATGCCTTGCAGGTCAAGGCTTTTCTGTTTTCGCCCTGCTGTGTGTCCTCAAAAAGCTTTTTTCCGTCAACTTGGGGTTATGCCGTTAGCTGGGGCTTTGTTTTAATGTTTTCTAGGAGTTATCCTTATCCCATAGCAAGCGGTCCTATATGGGGCCACATCGTTTTAGGGGATAAGCTATAATTCCTTATTGCTCAGAGCGGTCGAAGAAAATATTTTTTCCTGATGTAGATAACCAGATTGCGAAGCACATCTTCACGTTGTCCGAAAAAAGTTTAAGGTTCATAGCCGCCATACCAGCGCTAAACAAAACACGATTGTCTATTCTGTGGTCCATTGCCACTGATGCCGCTCATTTAATCCGGGGCTGTCGTTAAGGCCGCTCTGAACCAGGTATGGAGTTAATGGGCAAAAATGAAGCCCTTTTCTAATGACGGCAATATTCATCTTCAGTGATGATCAAATATCATCTACGGCAAGGTACCATAAGACCATTTATGCAGACAGAGGAAAAACAATTTTCGGCGTCAGGCTGACAGTAATGAGGGCGGGAATTAATCCCGCCCTTTGAATGTTTCTATTGCCGTAAGAATTTATCTCTTACTTCTTACTTCAATCCGGCGCGGTCACAGATTGTGTTTGCCACGTCTGCCGCCGATTTAAATGGAAAATCTGCAGACGTAAGCAATTTTCCGGCATCACCGGCTTTCATTTTGATGTCGCCGGACTGGCATGTGGTTTCCGCACCGTTAGGGAATGCCGCTAGTAGCTTTTCAGGAGTGTCGATGGGAAAAGAGGCTCTTGCCAGCGCTCCTGTGATCTGCTGAAAAATTTCATCTCGAATGCTCATTAGGAAATCCTCCTTCCTGTATAAAATGTAGTCAAATTTTATAGAGAAGGACCACTCGATTCTGTCAAATATTTTACAAGTTGTCATTTTTTCACCACGACGTATCTCCGTCCTTTCAAACTACCAATTTCTTGAATTTCTCGTTGTAAAGATATTTTCATATATTTTGATCCGAAAGATGATTGAAAGGACTGGGGCTCTATGGTAAACTTTAACATCTTATCCTTTGTGTCGTAATGCCAAACGAGTAATAGTTATACCCATCTCGGCCTAGTGACAACTGGTGAAAGGAACGGACCATAAAATGAACAGACCGATTCGCTGCATGAAAGAGATTGAGCTTTTTTCCGGGTTGAGTGACAATGAAAAAGAAATGATACCAAAACTGGCCAAGTCGAAGATAATTAAGAAAGATGAAACTCTTTTTAACGAAGGCTCACCCTGTGACAGTATTTACCTCATATGCTCCGGCAAAATCGCATTGACCAAATACACCGAAGACGGTAAAAAAATCATACTTGATATTGTTGGTGAAGGGTGCATTTTGGGGGAAACCACCATTTTTGACGATATGCAGAATACTTTTTACGCGGTTGCTATGGAAGAAGTCTTCTGCTGTGTCTGTCATAAAGATGATTTTTTGACCTTACTGGGCAACCCTTTGATAGCGGTAAAAATAATCGCTTATTTCATAAACAAACTGAACTCTTACACTGAACGCCTTGCCATTTTCACTTACAAAGATGTAAAGAACCGTGTGTTCAGCCTACTATCTAACCTCGCTGACAAATATAGCGTGGCGAGGCCGGATGGACAAATTTTGGATTTCTACTTGAGTCACGAAGATATTTCTAATATGGCAGGCGCGTCACGAGTCATGGTGACAAATGTGATAAATGACCTTAAATCCGAAAATTTGATAGGTTTAGAAGGGCGGAGATATATTGTGAAAAAACCGTCAGTTTGTAAAATAGTTGACAGAGTTAAGTAAGCCTTCTCAATAAAATCAGTCTATATTTAATTATCAGATGGCTTCATCTGGTGGACCATCCAGGAAGCATAAGTTTGTACCGCAATGAAGGAATCTGTCCGTTACAGGAGATAGAGCATGAAATATTTCATGAAGATTCTTTGGTTAAATAACCTCATTTATATTTTGGGTCAACACAGGCGGCATAATAAACCATCTGTAGGTACTGCGAAGATTTGGAGGGCCTTACATACATAGCTTATGGTCTCGGCGTGGTGGGCTGTCTTTTCGTGCTGTCCGGCATATAGAAGGTGACCGCCCGCCGGGGCCATAAGGTTTAGGGTTGTTGAGCGGACATACGCCCGGGCGAGGATTTGAATATTTCCCTCAAAGCCTGAGCCATGGAGTGGAAAGCCACAATGGTGTGGTGCATGGCTTGCTCCACAGGCGGGGGCGGTATACCCCGAGCCCCCTTCTTGTCCGAAATGCTCAGGGCCAGCCGCAAGGCCTGGTCAGTCAACTGCCGAAATTCTTCTTCCAGTTTTTTGGACATGGTTTCCTCCCTTGGGAACTGAAAATAATCACGCCAGAGGCGTGACTCGGGGCCGAAGCCGCCTGGCTTACGGTTATGCAAGAATTTTGCCATATAACTTATTGAAAACATTATATAATTTTCCTCATTCTGCGTCATTGTAAAGCTCTGGTCAACTTTTTCAATGATTTTCCGTGGATTATCGCAGGTTTATTTCATTTTCCAAAATAATATCAATGAATATAGCAGGTTAAATTGTGAAATCGGAGCAAGAAAAATTTTCACTGTCCCTGTCCTCCAGCCTTTCCAGAGCGGTTTTCAACCGCCGGTGCCTCAAGCTCCGGCTGTCTTCGGCTCCGGCTCAGGACGGAGTTCGGCAGGGTTTATCTTGGCCTTGAGAAACGAGACGAGGTAACAGGGAGTGTTCACCTGTCTTCGATAGATTACCGAATTAATCGACGAATGGGCAGCGTCCAAAAGGTTCCTGAAAGCTTCATCAATTGGGAGCGGCAGATTGAACGGCGAAAATCCTCCGTTCGCTCCAAGGTCGAGCATCCGTTTCTGATCATCAAGCGTATTTTTGGGTATAGCAAGACAGTCTACCGGGGCTTGGCTAAAAATACACACCGGCTACTTTGGCTGTTTACCAGCACTAACCTATTGATGTGTGCCAGGGCTGGCAGGCTTCTGCGACCAGC
>Ga0082212_10001437_pt1 | contig 35090 bp, 25 predicted proteins | sample TergutNt197P3_FD_71548 | JGI IMG/M metagenome (GOLD analysis project Ga0082212, IMG submission 71548) | Neocapritermes taracua P3 segment gut microbial communities from Petit-Saut dam, French Guiana - Nt197 P3 | ecosystem: Host-associated > Arthropoda: Insects > Digestive system > Gut ... | reverse complement strand
ATCTATCGACAGCATAAGGCTGCGTTGATTGCCGAAATCCGCGCCGCATATTGTGATGACCGAGATCCTGTCCCCGACGGCCTGATGATACAGTTTCAGGTTCGAAACGGCGATATCAGTCTGTCTGTCGAACACTTCTCTGATAAAGTCCGGCCTTATCAGCGGCGACATGTACCAATCCCGTATATCGCGGACGCCTTTTGGATCCGGCAGCATGGTTCCGGGCACAAACGCGATATCTCCCAGTCCGGTCCCTCCCGGGCCGCCGCTGACTATCGCGTAATCGGTGTCTTCAAAAAGCGCGCGCGCCTCGCGTTCCGCGTTTCTAAGCGTTTCATCGTCCAGCAGCGCGAACTCTTCAAGGTTGTCGGCGGGATCGACGACGGCGTCGTCCTCGACGGGTATCGCGCGAACCGTGGCGTCAAAGTAAAACCCGCCTTTCGGCATAACGCCCGCGGGCGGATAGTTTCTGTCGCCGCGCGCATATTGGAAAAGCCGTCCATCCGGTTCGTATGAAGTGTTGAAATCCTCCGGCACGAGTACCGGCGTCCCGTCGCTCAGCGTGAACGGTTTTACCGGGGTGTTTTCAAAGCCGAAGAGGTTGCCGGCAGGCCACATGGATATCGCGTCCGACCGCAGGTAGCGCCGGAGGTCTTCGTCCACTTCGCCGAGCATTTGGTAGGGGCAAAAGATCGGGATGGGCTTTTCCGGCAGCCCGAGCTCGCGGCGCAGCCTGAAAACGAAACTTGCGGCGAGTCCGGTGACGCTGGAAGCGCCGAAGTCCCTGGGCGTTCTGTCAGGCGCGCGGTGTTCCAGCGCGGCCCGGACGCGTTCCCTTGAGGTCATAGAATTAGTCACTCCTTTTCCGAAAAACCGGCATAAAAATATGACGCAGGGCGGATATCGTACTCGTTTTTGCGTATGGGGGTCCGACACAGCGATTCTAACACATTTTTCTACATATTCCAATACAAAACAAACATAAAAAAAGAGGTAACTGTTCAGGGGGCGCCGTGTCTGCAGAGCCGCGTGGCATGGTATTTGTTGTTTCGGTCAGTACCGGCCTTTTCACCGGTATTCCCTCAACAAAAAAACCATACCGCGCAGCCCTTGATGGGCAGACGCTGAACAGTTAAAAAAAGAATGCCCGAATGCGTTTTACTACCTTGACGTTTCCGAGAATTGTTTGATATAATCATCTAAATGTAGAAAAATATGTTGAAACAGTGGATAATATGTAGAAAAAACCCTTGAAAGTGTGTAAAACACTGCGTAAGCATTGCGTAAACACGCGTGGACGACGGCTTAACGCGATGTCAACAGGATAAGGGACGACTCAAAAAAGCACGTTATTCACGCGCGCCGCGCGTCTGCGAGTCTGGAGGCTAAGTCGTGGAGGCTGAAACCTATCGCGATCAAACTCTTTCACATCATTTTCAGCGGCAGAGAATAAACCAGCTTCTGAAGAAAGCCGCGGGGTATCCGCTTGTCGTGATCTGCGCGGGCGCGGGCTTCGGCAAGACAAGCGCGGTCCACGATTTTGCGCGCGGCGCCGGCGTCAGCATCGGGTGTACGAGACTTACGGAACGCGATAACATCAGCGCGCGGTTCTGGGAGAACTTCGTCAGCAGCACCGCGACAGTGAGCCAGGGGTACGAAAAGGCGGTCAGGGCGCTCGGCTTTCCGGATACCGATGAAAAGATGAACAGGCTGCGTACGATAATTAAGACGCAGTTTCAGGGAGGCCCCCGTATACATGTCTTCGACGATTTCCACTACATCGACGATCCCTCGATGATGTTTCTCGCCGAAAGCCTCGTCAGCGAGCTTCCTCGCGGGTCATCAATGTTCTTTATCACGCGTTCGACGGCAAATATGAACATCGCGAGTTTCGTTTCGAGGGGGCGGATGTTCGATATCAGCGAAGACGACCTGCGGTTCACCGAGAGCGAGCTTGCAGGATTCTTTAAACAGCAGGGGATCTCGCCGCCTCCCGACGAGCTTCGCGAGATATATGAGGACACGGGAGGCTGGGCTTTCGCGATAAACCTCATAGCGCGGTCGTATCAGAAAGCGCCTTCATACAGAGGGTTCCTGAAAAACGCGATGAAGACGAATGTTTTTTCGCTGATGGAGGCGGAGTACTACAACGGCGCGTCCGGGCGGCTGCAGAGATTTTTGATACGCCTGTCGCTTGTCGAGCACCTGTCTGTCGAACTCGTAAACCTCCTTGCGGAGGGCGACGAAGAGCTTTTGTCCGAACTGAGGAAATACAGCACTTACGTCCGCTTCGACGCATATACGGATTCTTATCTTATACAAAGGTTCTTTCTCGAGTTTCTCAGGGAAAAGCAAACCCTGCTCACGCAGGAGGAGAAGGACGCTACGTACAGGATCGCCGCGGAGTGGTGCAACGCCAACGGGATCAAGACAGACGCCCTCGCGTTTTTCGAAAAGACGGGTGATTATCAGTCGATCGTGGAAATATTCTACGATATGCCGACTCAGATCCCTTACGATATCGCGCGCTATACGGCGGAGATTTTCGACCGCGCGCCGGAAGAGGCCTTCGACAGCGTGCCTCTGCTTGCCGCTATGCGAGTCCGCGCCGTCATGCGCGCCGGGCATATGAAACAGGCGGAGGAGCTTATCGGGTATTATGAGAACAGATACATCGGGTTGCCCGCGGACAGCGCTTTTCGCAACTTCACTTTAGCGGGGCTCTATTACTGCAGAGGCATCATCCAGACTTTGATGTGCACGACGGAGGACAGATACGATTTCGACGTCACTTTCGGTAAGATCGACGAATGCCTGACCTCGACGCCGCTGGATCCGAGGTCAGTATCGGGCTATCCTGTAGGCCCGTGGATTTCGCTGGTGGGCACGGAAAGGAACGGAGCGCAGGAAGCGTATATTGAAGCCCTGTCGCGCTCGGAGGCTTTCATATCCCACTGCATGTACGGCACGATGACGGGAATGACGGATATAGCCCGAGGCGAGTTTCTTTTCCAGCAGGGCAAGGTCGCGGAAGCCGAGCCGTTCTTCGTGTACGGCGTCGAACACGCGCTGGATCAGCGGCAGTTTGAAATAGCGCATATGGGGATGGGGTATCTGCTGCGAAGCGCGGTGTACCAGGGGAATTTCGACAAAGCCGAACAGGTGTTTCACGACATGCGGCAGCTCCTCGAAGAGAGTTCGTATAATAACCGGTTCGTCATGCACGATATCTCAGCCGGATGGTACTACACGTACCTTGAACTGCCGGATATTGTGCCGAACTGGTTCAAGGAGAAGTTCGAGGCGTACAGCCACGCGTATTTCTCCGAGAACTTCGGAAACCGGATAAAGGCGCGGTATTTCTACATCACGCGGAATTTCGCGCCTTTGCTTGCGTACATGCGCGAGGAGCGGCAGCGTGAGTCGATTTTGTACGGGCGTCTTGAGATGCTTGCGATGGAGGCCTGCGTACATTATATCGAAAAAAACAGGCAAAAAGCGCTCGAGGTTTTGAAAGAGGCGTATGACAAAGCCGCGCCCAACGGGATCATCATGGCCTTCATCAACCGGGGAAAGGACATGCGCACGTTATGTTCGGCCGCGCTGAAAGAGCCCGGCTGCGGTATTCCCGCGGAGTGGCTCGAAATGATCAAAAGCAAGTCTTCGTCTTTTGCCAAACGCCAGTCGCATGTCACGGCGGAGTACAAACGGGCGCATAACATGCCAGAGGGCGTCGCCATGACGCAGCGCGAGATCGATATAATCACAGATATTTCCCACGGGTTGTCGCAGACAGAGATAGCGGTAAACCGCAGTATCTCGGTCAACACGGTAAAGACCGCGATAAACACGATTCATAAGAAGCTGAGGACCGAGAACACGGCGGACATGATCCGGACGGCGATAAAGAACAAGATTATTTAAACTTAATATAATTGAGAAGACCGCGATTGCGAAACACAAACAACGGGTGTGTTTCGCGATTGTATTTTCAACATATTGCGCGTAGAAAAGTCGGAAAATAACTACATTTCGTGTGTTATATTTATGTGAGTTTCCTATATAATTTTCTCTGGAGACGTATCCGCGCGCGGATAGTCAGTAAGCGGACTGTGACTTGCTGCGCATACCCGCCGCAGACTACCGCCGCGGAACGTCCAAAAAAACCCTCGTCATTTTTCAGTGAGGATATCGATGTTTGAAAAATCACAGCATATCCGGCTATACCGGATCGAATAAGGGATCAGGAAGAGCGGTCGCCGCCGGCCGCGTAAAGGCCGCCATACTATTATTGCTTGCGTGTTTACTGCTGCCGCCCGCCCTGGCAGGATGCGCCGCGCGCGGCGTTTCGGAAAACCCTGCGGAGTACAGGACGTTTACATCGTTTCTTGACATACCCGGCATTACGGACCTGGAAATCAGCGCTATCGGGGAACTTCGCGATAACAGAGACTGCCTGACTTATGGAATGCCTCTAAGCACGGAGGCATTCATTGCTGTCGACAGGGAGATCGGAGGTTTCACCGCTCTTTTTTGCCGGTGGCTGTCGGAGCTGTTCGGGATCCCGTTCCGGCCGGTGACATGCGAGTTTGCGGATCTGATCCCGGCGCTTGAAGCGGGGGAGATCGACTTTACCGGTCACCTGGTGGCCGCGGACGAACGCGGAGACGACTACTTTATGACCGGTCCCATATTGAACCGCTATTTGCGATACTTCCGGCTCGCGGGCAGCGCCCCTCTTTCGGAGATCGGCCGGTCGCGCAGGCTCAGGCTCGCGATGGTGGACGGCAGCTCGACGGCGGGGCTCGCGCGGGCTGCGCTCGACCCCAACGCTTACGATCCCGTATACATCAGCTACAACGAAGAAGCCTATGACCTGCTCAGGCGCGGCGAGATAGACGCCTTCATCCATCAGAATATCACCGAAGTCATTTTTTACGGCTATTACGACATCGTAGCCGAGGATTTTTATCCGATCACGATAGACCCGGTATCCATGTCCGCGCTGGACCCGGAGCTTGCGCCGGTCATATCGGCCGTCGAAAAAGCGCTGGCAAACAGCGACCCGCGTTTTATCCCCGATATGTATGCCGAGGGGTACGGGGAGTATAAAAAGCATGAGCTGACGGTGCTGCTGTCCGATTTGGAGAAGGCGTATCTGCGCAGCCATGATACGGTCATGATCGCGGCTGAATACTTCAATTACCCGATCAGCTTCTTCAACGAGCACGAAAAACAATGGCAGGGCGTTTACTTTGACATTCTGCGCGAAGTGGAGTACCTGACGGGCCTGAAGTTCGAAGTCGCGCACGACGCTCATACGGAATGGCGCGATCTTCTGAGGATGCTCGAAGAGGGGGACGCTTCCATCATAGACACGCTGGTCAGGTCTGCAGACCGCGAGAGCAGGTTCATCTGGCCGGAGACATCTATAACGCAGTGCAAGTATGTTTTAATTTCCAGAACGGAACAGCCATATTATAAGATCACCGACATCATAGGCCTGAGGATCGGAGTCTCGCGGAGCTCCGTATACAATGAACTCATACGAAGATGGTATCCGGGCCATGAACTTATCCGCGAGTACCCCAGCACGGACGAGGCGATCGCCGCTCTCGGCCGCGGCGAGGTGGACCTGGTGATGGTGGACGACCACAAACTGCTCGCGCTGACGCATTATTACGAGGACTATACATTCAAAATCAACTTCACATTCCAGAATCAGGTCCAGGACACAAAAGTCGGGTTCAACAAAGACGAGGCCGTACTATGCTCGATCTTCGACAAAGCGCTGACGCTGATCGACGTCGACGGGATCATGCAGCAGTGGATGGCAAAAACGTACGACTACGGCGCGAAACTGGCGCAGGCGCAGCGCCCGTGGCTGATCGGGATAACAGTTCTGGCGATACTCACTATCATATTGATGTGCGTCCTGTTCATCAGAAAGAGACACGACAGTAAAAGGCTTGTCAGGCTTGTGGCGAAGAGGACGGGAGAACTGCAGGCCGCGGAGGATCTGGCAAACAGGGCGAACCGGGCAAAGTCGGAGTTCCTGGCCGCGATGAGCCACGAAATACGCACGCCGCTCAACGCGATCATCGGGCTGACCGACCTTATGCTCGAAGACGAGAGCCTCAGTAAAGAGATTTTCGCGAATCTTGAAAAAATAGGCAGCGCGGGTATGGTGCTGCTCAACACGGTAAACGATATTCTGGATATCTCAAAGATAGAAGCGGGAAAATTCGAGCTTGTGCCGGTAGCGTACGACGTGCCGAGCCTGATAAACGACGCGGTGACGCAGAGTATTATGCACAAAGGCGAGAAAGCGATCGAGTTCATATTGAAGATAGACAGGGACTTTCCGTCGCAGCTTTGCGGAGACGAGCTGAGGGTTAAGCAGATACTCAACAACCTCCTGTCGAACGCTTTCAAGTATACGAAAGAAGGTTCGGTCGAGCTCGGGGTAAGCTGCGAAAACGAAGGGGATGCGGTCATAATGACCGCGTATGTAAAGGACACAGGCGCGGGTATAAGCGAAGAGAACATCGGACGCCTGTTCGAGAATTATTCGCAGATGGATATGCGCGCCAACCGCAGGATCATGGGGACCGGGCTCGGGCTGTCGATCGTGAAAAAGATGGTCGAACTGATGGACGGCGAAGTAAATGTCCGGAGCGAGCTCGGCGTTGGAAGCGTTTTCACCGTAACGCTGCCGCAAAAATCCGTGAACTGCGAGGTCATCGGTCCCGAAACGGCGGAAAACCTCACGAAATTCCAGTATTATGAGCAAAAGCGCAAGCTGAACTCCAGGCTCGCGAGGATCCAGCTTCCGTACGCTCATGTTCTGATCGTGGACGACGTCGCGTTCAACCTCGACGTCGCGAAGGGCCTTATGAAACCGTACGGCATGAAGATCCATTGCATGAAAAGCGGGCAGGAGGCGATCGACGCCATACGCGACGAAAAAGTTCGCTACAACGCGTTGTTTATGGATCACATGATGCCCGGCATGGACGGGATCGAGGCTACGCGCGTAATACGGGAACTGGGTACGGATTACGCGACAACGATACCCATCATAGCGCTGACCGCAAACGCTGTGACGGGAAACGAGAGCATGTTCCTGGAAAACGGGTTTCAGGCGTTTATCTCAAAGCCTATCGAGGTGACCCGCCTCGACGCCGTCATACGCCAGTGGGTGCGCGACAAGGACAAGGAAAAGCTGGAAGCGGAACGGCAAAACGACGCTGCGGTCAACGGCGGGCCTGACGCGCGCGACGGGCGCGAAAGGCGTTCAGACGACGTCAGGCGAAGCGGTTTGGACAGAAGGATCTTCGGCGAACTTTTTTACAGCATCAAGATGAACAAGGGAGTGGATAAGTACGGCGGCGACAAGGAGACGTATCTGGATATACTTCGTTCTTTCGCCGAAAGCACAAGGGCGGAGCTTGATAAGTTAAGAGAGGTGGACAGGGACGACCTGCACAATTACAGGATCGTCATCCATGGGATAAAGGGGTCGAGCCGCGGGATAATGGCGGAGGCGATCGGAAACGCGGCGGAGATCCTTGAGCGCGCGGCGAAGGACGGCGACTTCGAGTTCATCGTCAGGAACAACCGGGACTTTATTGAGAGCGCCGAAAAACTCATTACAGATCTTGAGAAAGCGCTGAGAAAACTGGACGGGGAAGATCCGAAGCCTTACAGGGACTCCCCGGACGACGAAGCGCTTGGAAGGCTTCTGGCCGCGTGTAAAAACTATGATACGGACGGGGCGAACGCGGCCGTAGAGGAGCTGGAACGGTTCGAATACGGGTCGGGCGGCGATCTTGTCGTCTGGCTCAGAAAAAACGTCGACGTCACGGCATTCAGGGCGATTGCCGGGAGGCTTTCGTATCTTGATGAAGATGAACTGGGTGGTTGATTATATATGAGGAATAAACGCAATAAAATCATAATGGTCGACGACGCGAGGGCGAACCTTACGATAGGCAGGAATCTGCTGAAGACTTTTTACGAGGTTTATCCCGTGCAGTCGGCCGAAGGGCTTTTCGAGGTCCTGGAGAGTATCGTCCCGGACTTGATTCTGCTTGATATCGAGATGCCGGAGACCAACGGTTACGAGGCCATGAGAAAGCTGAAGTCCGACAGGCGCTATGCGGATATACCCGTCATTTTCCTCACGTCAAAAGACGACGACGAGAGCGAAATGGAGGGATTCGACCTGGGCGCGGCGGATTACATAACGAAGCCCTTTTCGGGGCCGCTGCTGCTAAAACGCATTTCAAACCAGCTTTTGATCGTGCAGCAGAGAAACGAGCTGCTGGCAAACCAGGATGAACTGCTGGCAAATCAGGCCGAGCTGCTCGCCAACCAGACGGCGCTGAAGGATTACGCCGATAATCTGGAACAGAAAGTCAACGAGAAGACCGCGGAGGTCATGGAGCTTCAAAACGCGATACTCGCCACCGTCGCCGACCTTGTGGAGTTTCGCGACGAGCTGACCGGGGGGCATATCGCCCGCACGCAGCGATATCTGCAGGTGATCATCGACGAGATGATAAGGGAGAATATATACTCGGACGAGATTTCGAAATGGAGCATGGACTTTTTCCATCCGGCGGCTCAGCTCCACGACGTCGGGAAGATAGGTATTTCCGACATGATCCTCAACAAGCCGGGAAGGCTCGACGACGACGAGATCGAGATAATGAAAACGCATGTGACGATAGGCGTCGACGCGATAGAGCGGATAATGAGCGAGACCAGGGAGCATGTTTTCCTGAACCACGCGCTGCTGATCACCGGCACGCACCACGAGAAATGGGACGGCACGGGCTACCCGGTGGGTTTGAGGGGGCTGAACATTCCGATCGAGGGGCGGTTGATGGCGATAGCGGACGTTTATGACGCGCTGATATCGGCGCGCCCGTATAAGAAGGCGTTTACCCATGACGAAGCGTGCAGGATCATAGAGGACGGCGCGGGCGTCCACTTTGACCCTGTACTGGTGGATCTTTTTGTAAATGTCGAAGACGAGTTTGCGCAGATCGCGCAGGAAACGATACGGTAAACGCTGATAAAACAACTCTGTTGTCATCCTGAACGCATGAAGGATCTTTTCGTTGGGATTTGCGTTTGTTTACGGTGGTAAGATTCTTCGCCTGCGGCTCAGAAAGACATATAATCAGCGTTTACTTATGTATTTTTTATTCTTTCACATGGAGAAGTTCGAGCGGCGGGCGGCGCGTGGCGAGCGCGGAGCAGGCGACTCCGCAGGCAAGGATCATGGCGAAGTATAGCGCCGCGAACAGGCGTATCTGACCGGGGATGGCGCCGGGTGAAAGCCCTTTGTAAACGAGCGCCGCGCAAGCGCCGGCGACAAGACCGGCGACGCTGAGCAGCGACTGTTCCGCCGCGAGGATAGAGCGCGTTTTGCCTTTCGTTGTGCCGAGCACTCGCATGATCGCCGCCTCTTTCGACGACTGCAGGATCATAAGGCAGCACAGGAACCCGCCGATGAGCAGCGCGGCTGCTATGGCCATCGGATAGAGCATTTCGGTGAGCCTTTGCGCGTTTTTCAGGTTTTCCAGACTGGCCGTGTTCGTGATGAGCGTCACGGCTTCTTCGCTCTCAACTATTTTTTCACGCGCGTACACGCGGTATTCGCCCACGAAGCTGTCGTCGCCCAAAGTGACCTCCAATGCCTCAACAGGACCGAAAATGAGCGGTTCGTCCCTCAGTCCGGGCGTGTATACGCTGCCGTCGCCATCAGCGGCAGGGCCAGGGCTTTCGCCGCTTTCCGGGTCGGCGCGCCGAGCGCCCTCATGATAGCGTAGTCTTTTTTTCTGCGCCCGATGAACAGGTAAACGGCAAGTATCGTAGCGGCGGCGACGGCGGCGGTGAACAACGCGAGTTTGACGACGGACAGCCGCGCCACTTCCATGAACCCCTGCTCCACTACGCTCCATCCCATATCGTTGAATATCAGCGTAAGGCCCATATCCCATATCACAGGCTCCGCCTCCGCAAGGAATGGCCTTATGTCGCGGGCGTTGTCGATCCTGAAGCTGAACTCGCCCGGGGCGTACCCGTGGTCGGGAAGAGCCGCGTCGTCGACAGGGTATTCATAGAAATAGTTCACGCCGTCGAAATCCCAGCCAACGTCCCTCATGCTGTACTCTCTGGCGTACTCATGTCCGGGATGTGCGTCTGCCGGCCTCCGCATGACGATTCACGCATCATCAGAGTTCATCCGCGGCGCCCCGTGAACAGTTACAACTGTTTCAACCCCGGACCTATACATAGAGCGCATAAACGTTGCCGATTCGCGCGCGGTATGCTATACTTGCATCGCACGGTATTCCAGGTAATCGCTGATTAAATCCCAACGTCATCTGAACGCTGTCTTTTTCCGCCCATTCCGCGCGTTTTTCGGTTAAATACGAGGAGTATTCGCCCCCGCTGAACTTGTTCAGCGTAAACCCTGCGAAATGGTCGAAAAAATCCAGCATTGATCTAACATTGCGATTTAATCAGCGCTCACCTAGCTGTTGCGGGGGACGTCAGTTGAAAGAGAGAACTGTATTTTTCTGTACGGACTGCGGGAATGAGACGCCGAAGTGGGCCGGACAATGCGCGGCATGCAAAAGCTGGAATACGATAGTCGAACAGCCGTCGTACGCGAAACCGAAAGGCAAGACAGGAGGCGGAGGCGGCGGCGCGGCGCCCCGCGAGCGTGAGAACCACCGCGCGAAGGAGCTTGCGCAGCTTGACGTATCGGGCGAGATGCGCTTTAGCACAGGTTTCGGGGAGCTTGACAGGGTCCTCGGCGGGGGTGCGGTGACCGGTTCGCTCGTCCTGGTCGGCGGCGCGCCCGGTATCGGGAAATCCACGCTCCTTTTACAGATATGCGGGCTGCTGGAAAGCTCGCTGAAGGCGCTTTATGTTTCCGGAGAGGAGTCGGAGCGCCAGATAAAGATGCGCGCCGAACGCCTTGGAGTATCAGGCGGCGGCGTGTTTGTGCTTGCGGAGACTGAGATCGGTGAGATAGTCGCGGCGGCGGAAGAGCTCAAACCGGACATTCTGATCGTAGATTCTGTTCAGACGCTGTACGACCCGGAGCTTACTTCGTCGCCCGGCAGCGTCGGTCAGGTCAAGGAATGCACCATGTCCCTGCTTCGACTGTCGAAGGGCAGCGGCATAACTGTGTTCCTCATAGGGCATGTGAACAAGGAGGGAGCGATCGCCGGGCCGAAAGTGCTTGAGCATATGGTCGACTGCGTGCTGTATTTTGAAGGCGAACGTTCCATGAACTACAGGATATTGCGTGCCGCCAAGAACCGTTACGGTTCCACAAATGAGATCGGCGTGTTTGAGATGCTCGACAAGGGCCTGTGCGAGGTGATGAACCCGTCTGAAATGCTGCTCGCGGGCAGGCCGTCTATGACGCCGGGGACGTGCGTCACATGCGTGATCGAGGGTACGAGGCCTATTTTGGCGGAGATACAGGCGCTGGTCACGCCCAGCGCCGCGAACATGCCGCGCCGCAACGCCAACGGGGTCGAGTACAACAGGGCTTTGATGCTGTTCGCGGTGCTCCAGCAGCGCGGAGGGCTGAGGATAGGCGGGTGCGACGCGTATATCAACGTTATCGGCGGGCTGAATATCGACGATCCGGGCGCCGATCTTGCGACAGTACTTGCGCTGGCGTCCGCGTATAGGGACAAACCGGTAAGGGGAGACGTAGCCGCGTTCGGGGAAGTCGGGTTGACGGGCGAACTGAGGCAGGTATCGCAAATCAGCCCGAGACTGGCGGAAGCGGCGCGCCTGGGCTTCAAGGCCTGCATCCTGCCGCGCAGGGCGGGGCAGTTGCAGGCGCCGGACGGACTCGAGCTGATCCACGTTAGAACGATATCGGAAGCGATCGAAGCGGGGATAACGTAAACGCGCCCGGACGGCGCATAGAGGAGCAGCGAGGTTTGGACGCACTTCCGCTGATCCGGCGCTAACGCGCAGTACCGGCGCGGGGCGGAGTTTGGTTTATGAATATGGTACTATGAACCCTATATAAGTTCGATTGAACAGGGGAGTTCAGGGCCGGATTCTTCCACGCTTGCCGCTGATGCGAGGGTTGCTTCATAACTACCGGCTGAAACCGCGTCGCGCCAGGCTCTGACGCTGTAAACTGAAACCGCGGCGCGACAGCCGCCTACGTTGTAAAGCCCGGATACGGAGTTGCCGCAGATGGCCGGTATATTCGGAAAGTCTTCGCCATTGCTGATGAGATACTCGTCCCGGCATGCGGTGATCCTGCCTGACTCACAGGAGAATCTCAGGCGCCGCATCATCGCAAGCGTCCCGCCAATCAGCTTTATATAACTTTCTTTGAGGACCCACAGGTCGATGGGTTCAAAGACCGCCAGCTCGCCGGGAGCGCAAAAGAAGTTGACGGCGCGTTGGCTTATGACGCGCGGAGACTCGATATCGACGCCGACGGGGCAGTCGGAAAGAGCGCAGAGCACATGTGTCTTTGCGTGGCTGAGCGAGAAATGAACGCCGGGCCGGGCGGGGAAAAAGGGCTTCCCGTTGGGCGTCTTTTTTATCTCCGGTACCGCCCCGCCATACGCGGCGCGGTACATGCCCTCAAGCAGGGCGTACGCCGCGGGGGAGCCGGAGCGCCCGTCCAGCGGCGCGCATTGAATTTTCAGCATTTTTCACAGGCTTCGTGCGGAAGCCGCCTCCCAATTGTTTGAAACTTGTTTTCAAACTTTTACTACCCCAAAACGTGAAGCAAACATGTATTGACCATCGACGCTTTTCAGTATAGACTATAAGGGTATAAAAAACTAGCGACATTGTGAAATTTATGGTACAATTACCGGCGGGCGTCGCTGAGTTATCGGCCTGCGTCCAAGCTCCTCAATGGAGGGATCTGTGATTTTCAAACCGGTTTGTAAAAAAATCGCCGCGCTGCTTGCTGCGGTTGTCGCTGCCGCCGGCCTTGCCGGATGCATGCGTATCACGGCGGACGAGCTTTACAGCCTGCCCAGGGCCTCGGAACAGTATCTGAAACTGCAGGCGAGTATAGATAACGTCCTTAGCACGGGAGCGGAGTTTTCGCCGCCGACAAGCGGGCCGAACAGGCAGGCGGTCCAATTGAAGGATCTCAACGGTAACGGCACGGACGAAGTAATGGTTTTCTTTTCTTTCCCGGGCGAGAGCGCGCTGAGAATATACATATTTGAAATGATTGACGACGACTATGCGGTGGCTGAGATCATCGAGGGCGTTGGAACGGCGTTCGACAGTATCAGATATGTGGATATGGATAATGACGGCGTCATGGAGATAGTCGTCGGGTGGCAGATGGGCGCGGCGCTCAAGAGTATGTCGATATTTTCCATCAGGGATTTTCACAGCGTATCGCTGAAGAGCGCGGAGTTCACGTGGCTTACGATTTCCGACCTGACAAGCGACGGATGCGATGACGTCGTATTGCTCAGACTGCCTTCGGGCGAAACAGGCGCCGTCGCCGAAGTCATCAACCTGATGCCGGACGGCGAGCTGGTAAGCGCGGAAGCCAGGCTCTCAAACGGCATAGAGACGTTTTCGCGCGTTTTGACGGGCAGTCTTGCCGATAACGTGCCGGCGCTTTTCGTTGAGAGCGAAGGCAGTTACGACGGCGGCGGCCTGGTCACCGATATTTGCGTATATAGAGAAGGCGTTTTTACGAACATTTCTCTGCAGGGAACAAGCGGGATCAGCGAAGGTACGGTCAGGACGCACACTCTGAGTTCGGATATCAACAAGGACGGCATTATAGAAGTGCCGATGCCCAGACTGCTGAAAGCGCAGTCGGAAACGGAATACTACGCCATAGACTGGTATTCTTTCGACAGCGCCGGGCAAAGCAGCCTTTCCATGACGACTTATCACAATATCAACGACGCGTGGTTCTTTATACTCCCGTCAGACTGGCGCGAGAGGGTCTCGGTGCGCAGGGAGGACGTTGTTTCGGGGGAGAGGACTATCATTTTCTCGTTCATTGCGGGAGACGAAGGGCCGTACGAGGACTTTTTGAAGATTTTTAAACTGACGGGCGACAGAGGGGCAGAACGCGCGTCGCTGCCAGGCAGAACGATCATTATGTCGGAGGGTTCCGCAATCTACGCTTTTGAGATGCTCACGGGGCCGAACAACTTCGGTTTGACTTTTGACGAGACGCTGATAAAGGAGAATTTCAGGCTCATATACTCGGACTGGCTGACCGGGTCCGCATGACTGCGGGCCGGGATATGAAACTATGAATTGAGGGTTGGTGTTATAAGTGAAAAAGATTTTGGTGCTTGAAGATGAAACCAGCATACGCAGCTTTGTGGTGATCAATCTCAACCGCGCCGGGTATGAAGTGATAGAGGCGGGGACGGGCGCAGAGGCGTTCGAGCAGTTGAGGATACACCCTGATGTAAAGGTAGCGATACTGGACATCATGCTGCCGGACGTAGACGGGTTTGAGGTTTGCAGGAAGATCCGCGCCGCCGACCCGCATATCGGCATAATCATGCTCACCGCGAGGACGCAGGAGATGGACAAAGTCACAGGCCTCATGACGGGCGCCGACGACTATATCACAAAGCCGTTTTCACCGGCGGAGCTGACGGCCAGGATAGACGCGCTGTTCCGCAGGACAGGCGCGGTCGGTCAGGCTGAAACAGGGGAGATCATTCAAGGGCCCTTCCGGTTGAATACGAGAAACAGGACGCTTGAGAAGAACAGCGTGCGGATAAAGCTCACGCAGGTCGAGTATTCCATTATGAAGATGTTCATGGACAACCCGGGGAAAGCGCTCTCCCGCGAGGATATTCTCAACACCGTATGGGGGCGCGATTATTTCGGCGAACTGAAAATAGCGGACGTCAACATCAGGCGGCTCAGGATAAAGATCGAGGACGATCCGACGAATCCGACGTACATCACGACCGTCTGGGGCTACGGATATAAATGGGGGCTATGAACCGCGTTCGTAGAACGCGGCGCGCTTGCTGAGCGCAGACACACTGCGGCATATTAACGTCGAAGGGCGGGGGCTTGCTCCTGCGTGGAAAAGGGGAACGTATTCTTGGGCGGCATTTTTGCGATATTTAAGGGAGGGCTCAGGCAGAGATGGCTCATGGGCACGATGCTCATCGTGCTTCTGGTGGTCGGTTTAGCGGTCGCCCTGTTTTCCGTGATAATATATAACTACTATTACGCTACTATCCGTACGGGGCTGGAGGCAAAAGCGAAGACGGCGACTGATTTTTTCGCCAACTACATTGACAGATCGTACGCCGAGTACTACAACAGCGCGTATATTTATACAGAGACGTTCCGGGAGAGCGACCGTCTGGAACTGCAGTTTTTAAACTCGGACGGGAGTATCATGATCTCGTCGTTTACTATCACGTCCGGAACGACGCCGAATACTCCGGACGTCGCGACGGCCATCGAGTCCCGTCAGATATCGTCGTGGGTCGGGAGACGCTCGCTTACCGACGAGAGAGTCATGGCGGCTTCAGCGCCAATGGTCTATGTCGACGGAGAGGTCATCGGAGTCATGCGTTACGTCACCAGCCTTAAACTGGTAGACAGGCAGGTTTTTGTGAACATCCTCACGGTCGTCGGCGCCGGCGTCATTGTCTTACTGGTCGTCTTGACCATAAATCTTCTTTTCATCCGCTCGGTCATCACGCCGGTCAGCGAGATCACTAAAACGTCAAAACGCATCGCCGAAGGCAGTTACGGGGTCCAGATCGGGAACGAGTATCGCGACGAGATAGGGGAAATGGTCGAGTCTATAAATGAAATGTCGCTGAAGATCGCGCAGACGGAGAAAATGCAAACGGAGTTCATTTCGTCAATATCTCATGAGCTGAGAACGCCGCTGACGGCCATAACAGGCTGGGGCGAGACGCTGATATACAGCGAGCAGCTCGACAGCGAGTCTCAGCGCGGGATCGCCATCATGCTCAAGGAAGCGCGGCGGCTGACAAAAATGGTCGAGGAACTGCTGGAGTTCACCAGGATGGAGGACGGCAGGTTTACACTCAACATCGAGATGATCGATATAGCGGCGGAGCTTGAGGACGCTATCTTCGCGTTTCGCGAGCTGCTGCATCAGGATGAACTTGAGATCGATTATGATTCGGATATGGATGAGGCGCCCCTGATACCTGGCGATCCGAACAGGCTGAAGCAGGTTTTCCTCAATCTGTTTGACAACGCTCTGAAATACGGCCGCGAAGGTAAAAGGATCGAGGTTTCGATCACAATGGACGGCGACCATGTAATAATATACATACGGGACCACGGACCGGGCGCCCCGGTGGACGAACTCGACAACCTTAAGATGAAGTTTTATAAAGGCAGTAACGCAAAGGAGCGCGGCAGCGGTATCGGACTTGCCGTCTGCGATGAGATAATCAAGTATCATGGCGGAACACTGGAGCTCGCCAACGCGGACAGCGGAGGCTTTCTTGTGACGATATATCTGCCTGTCAACATAACCGTGAGCAGCGCGGATTGATTGTTAGGGGTTAAGATTTGGATTTAGGGGTTAAGATTTAGGATTTAGGATTTTGGGGTTAAGAGTGACGCGCTAAACCACTAATGCGCAAGATACTCAGGTAAACGTTAGCTATTGGGAAGGTTAATTATCAATAATGGCCAAAGAGAAGAAAAGTAAGGAATTCCGTACATCTATCGGAGGGCAGGCTCTCATTGAAGGGATCATGATGAGAGGGCCGAAAAAGCAGTCGATAGTTGTAAACACTAAGGATGGCTTCGTAACGAAGACTGAGGATATCAAGTTACTTAAGGATAAGTATCCGATCGTTGCGTTTGTTTTTATTCGCGGGGTCGTCAACTTTATCAGCTCGCTGGTCATGGGCATGCGGGCGATGATGTTCTCCGCCGAGCATATCCCGGAAGAGGAACAGGAGGAAGACTCGAAGTTCGACGCATGGGTAAACAAGCGTCTGGGGACCGAAAAGGCCGAGAAGGCGCTGATAACAGTTTCGGTCGTTCTGGGCGTCGCGATCTCGGTGGGGCTGTTTATCCTTCTCCCCACATTCCTCGCGGGATTTCTATCCGAAGTCATCGAGCAAAGGCTCCTTAAGAACCTCATTGAAGGAGTGCTGCGCATAGTGATTTTCCTGGGGTATATGTGGCTTGCGACGCGGCTCGACGACATCAAACGCGTGTGGGCCTACCACGGCGCGGAGCACAAGGCCATATTCTGCTACGAGAAGGGGCTTCCGCTGACGGTCGAAAATGTAAGGGAGCAGTCCAGGCTCCATCCGCGCTGCGGCACGAGCTTCCTGTTCATTGTCATGATAGTAAGTATTCTGGTGTTTTCGTTTACAAGCTGGAATAACGTCTGGATACGCATAGGGCTGAGACTGCTTCTGCTGCCTGTAGTCGTCGCTATCAGTTATGAGATAATCAAACTGGCGGGCAGATACGATAACCTGCTGACCAGGATCGTCTCCGCGCCCGGTAAGGCGCTGCAGAAGCTGACGACGCGAGAGCCGGACGACGAAATGATAATGACGGCCATTGAGGCGCTCAATAACGTAATTCCGGAGGACTCCGGCGAAGCTGAATGGTAATTATATGGATACGTACAATGATATTTATATAAAGGCGCGGCGGAGGCTGAGGGCTGCGGGTATCGAATCCGACCTTGAAACGAGATTGATCGTCGCGCACGCGGCCGGGAAAACGCGCGAGGAGTTTCTCGCCTCCAGCAGGCTTTATGTCACAGACAGAAAGATACCGCGAATAGTGGACGAACTCGTCGAGCGAAGGCTTGCCGGAGAACCGGCCGCGTATCTGCTGGGCGAATGGGAGTTCTATGGCCTTCCGCTTATCGTAAATAAAGCGGTGATGATACCGCGCGTCGATACCGAGCTTCTGGCGCAGGAAGCGATAAAAATGATGAAAAAACTCGGAAGGCAGTCCCGTCTGCTCGATCTGTGCGCAGGCAGCGGCTGTATCGGTCTTGCGGTGGCGGCGCACGCGCCGGCCTGCCGTATAGTACTCGTCGATAACTCCGAGCAGGCGCTGGCCGTCTGCCGAGCGAATATGCTCAAAAACCGGCTGAGCCGAAACGTCACGGCGGTTGAAGCGGATGTGCTTGAATCACCGCCCGATATCATGGGTTCGTTTGACGCTATAGTATGTAACCCGCCGTATATCCCGACGCGTGAACTGGACGCGCTCGACGAGTCGGTGCGCGGGCATGAGCCGATGAGCGCCTTTGACGGAGGTCCCGACGGTCTGTACTATTTCCGCGCGGTCGCGTCCAACTGGACCGCGCTGCTCAAGCCGGGCGGGAGGATGGCGTTTGAATGCGGCGCCGGCCAAGCGCCTGCGGTGCAAGAGATTCTGAAGGATTCCGGGTTCCGCGGCATTAATGTATATATTGACACTCTAGGGATAGAGCGTGTTATCGTGGGCACGGCAGAAAGGGTTAACCAGGAGCAGTGAATGGCTGTAACAGGCGGACGGCGATTAGTGGCGGCTAAGAGCCTGCGCATAAGGGTCAGCAGACCACTAAATACAGTCATTAAAAATTATTAGAAAGGTTTACGAATATGGCTGAGAAAAAAAAGTATATTCCTGCCGAACCGGCGGACGATAAAAAGAAGGCGCTGGAGACGGCGATAGCGCAAATCGAAAAGAACCACGGGAAGGGTTCGATAATGCGCCTCGGAGACAGGCAGACGGTCCACGTCGACGCGATACCGACAGGATCTATCGCGCTGGACTTCGCGCTTGGCATCGGAGGAGTGCCCAAAGGGAGGATCATCGAGATATTCGGCCCCGAATCATCCGGAAAGACGACGCTCGCGCTGCATATAATCGCCGAAGCCCAGAAGGAGGGCGGCGAAGCGGCGTTTGTTGACGCGGAACACGCGCTGGAACCGGCTTACGCGCGCGCTTTGGGCGTCGATATAGACAATCTGCTTATCTCGCAGCCGGACATGGGCGACGACGCGCTCGCAATAACAGAGCTTCTTGTTCGTTCCGGCGCCGTTGACGTCGTAGTTATTGACTCAGTCGCCGCGCTCGTTCCGAGGAGCGAGGTCGAGGGAGACATTGGGGACGCCAGCGTGGGCGTTGTGGCGAGGCTTATGTCGCAGGCGCTTCGTAAACTTGCCGGTTCGATATCAAAAACGAACTGTGTGGTGATTTTCATCAATCAGCTGCGGGAAAAAATCGGCGTTACCTACGGAAACCCTGAAACGACGCCGGGCGGGCGCGCGCTGAAATACTTCTCCAGCGTTCGGATCGACGTACGCCGCTCGGAAGCTATAAAAACAGGCTCCGAGACGGTTGGAAACCGCACCAGGGCGAAGATAGTCAAGAATAAGGTCGCGCCTCCGTTCCGCGAAGCCGAGTTTGACATAATGTTCGGAGAGGGCATATCCAGGTTTGGGGAGCTTATCGACCTTGGCGTCAGGCTCAACCTCATAGAAAAAGGCGGCGCGTGGTATACGCTCGGCGAGATGCGATTCCAGGGCCGCGACAATCTCAAGGAGTATTTGAAAGCGAACCCGGACGTGGCCGATGAGTTGGAAGCGAACATCCGGCGCGACTCGCAAAAACTGATGTCGCCGCAGGAGAAAGCCGCCGCGAAGGCCGCGGGCCGCGCAGTCGACATTGACGCGGATGATTTTGAAGGGTGATCTTGAAGGGTGGTCTTGTAGGGTGGTCTTGTAGGGTGGTCTTGTAGGGAAATTCACAGGGGTAATTTTGTATGGTAAGGATAGTAAGGAATGCAAGGAATTACGCTTGAAAGCCTTGCGCCGCAAGAGCGAAGAGCAGATAGATATGTCGCGGCATTTACGGACGGTACGGAAATAACAGTAAACGCCGCGCAGATAGCGGATTTCGGTCTGTATTCGGGCCGCGAGTTGCAGCCGGAAGAACTCGAAGAGCTGAGGGGCGCTCTGGAATTGAATAGCGCAAAGACCAGAGCGCTTCGTATCCTGGGAAGCAGGAACCTGTCGGCGCGGGAGATAGAAAAACGATTGACTGAAAGAGGAATATCCGATTTATCCGCGAAAATGACGGTTGAGTGGCTTGAAGAAGTTGGCGCGATCAATGATGTAGAATACGCCTCGTCCATAGTAAACTACTATGCAACGAAAGGCTATGGTCCCGCGCGGATACGCGACGAACTCTATAAGCGGGGAATACCGAGGGACTTATCAGACGCGGCGATGAACGGCGCTGGGGCGGATAAAGAAGCCGCGTATGACTTTATCAAGAAAAAACTCGGCGACAGCAGGGAAGAGATCGATATCAGAAAGGTAACGCAGGCATTGTACAGAAGAGGGTTCGCATTTGAGGACGCCATTTCGGCGGTGCGCGACTATATTAAGAGTTCAGATGACTAGGAGAGTCGGTTTTGTGTCGCTAGGCTGTGCGAAAAACCTTGTGAACAGCGAGCAAATGATGTACCTGGTCAAAAACGCCGGATTTCACGTATCGGGGGACATTGAAAACGCGGACGCTGTCATTGTGAATACCTGCGCTTTCATAGAAAGCGCCAAAACAGAGGCGATAGAGACGATACTTGAGCTCGGCAGCCTGAAAGCGGAGGGTAGGATAGGCAAAATCATCGCTGCGGGGTGCATGGCGCAGCGTTACCGCGGGGAAGTAATAAAGGAAATGCCGGAAGTCGACGCACTGGTCGGGGTCGGCAGCTTTGACAGGATAGTTGAAGCGCTGGAGAAAACCCTGAATAACTGTGACGACAAGCTGTATTTTGACGATATCAACAGCCCGGTAAGCGAGGCAAGCAGAATCCTGACGACGTCGCCCGTATGGGCATACCTCAAAATCGCTGAAGGCTGCGACAACAGATGCGCTTATTGCGTGATCCCGGATATCAGGGGACGGTATCGCGGCCGCCCGCCGGATAGAGTCGTGTCAGAGGCGAAATGCCTTGCGGCGCAAGGCGTTAAGGAGCTTATCGTCGTTGCGCAGGACGTTACCGCATATGCCGGCGAGACGCATGGAAAACACGGTCTTCCCGGTCTGCTGACAGCGCTGTCGGGGATAGACGGGATAGAGTGGATCAGACTGCACTACCTGTATCCCGATAAAATCAGCGACGAGCTTATTGAAGAGATACAAGAAAATGATAAAATACTGAACTATCTTGACATACCTATCCAACACATAAATGACGGGATACTGAGAAAAATGAACCGCCGGGGCTGCGGCGGGGACATAAGGGCGCTATTTGGCAAGCTGCGCGCCCGGATCCCCGGGCTTGTCCTTAGGACAAGCCTGATAACAGGGCTTCCGGGCGAGGGCGACAAAGAGTTCGAGGAGCTGTGCGAGTTCCTCAGTACCGCGAAGATAGAGCGTGTCGGCGTTTTCACTTACTCACCGGAAGAGGGGACAGCCGCGGCGCTTATGGAAAGGCCGGACGCGGAAGTCGCTGCGCGACGGGTGGAGCTTCTGACCGATCTTCAGTCGAGGATCATGGATGATCATAATTACGGCAGAATCGGGAGCGTTGAGAAGGTGCTGGTTGAAGGCGTTGAAAGCGGAGTTTACTACGGTCGCAGCTATGCGGAATCCCCTGAGGTGGACGGGTACATTACTATCAGAGGCGCCGGGATCGTAACGGGCGATTTTTCGGACGTTAGGATCACCGGCGTAGAGGGCAACACGCTGACGGCATTTGGTGGTCACCAGACCACAACAAGTTCACGCACGTAGGATGGGCAAGAATTGAACACTGCAAATAAACTTACAATAACCAGAATAGCGTTGATCCCTATTTTTCTCGCGATTCTCTACATCGGGTTCCCTGGAAGCCGGTATGTGGCGATGGCGGTATTCTTCTTCGCGGGGCTGACCGACTTTGTCGACGGATACATTGCGAGAACGCGCGATCAAGTGACTGACTTTGGGAAATTTATGGATCCTCTGGCGGACAAAATCCTGGCGTTTTCCGCCATGCTTTGGTTTATTGAGCAAGGCGTCATACCGTCCTGGGCGGTTCTGATAGTTATTATCCGGGAGTTTCTGGTTACGGCTCTGAGGCTGGTCGCGATAGATCACGGGCGAGTCATTGCCGCCGCGATATCGGGAAAGGTAAAAACTGCGGTTACTGTCGTCAGCCTTACCTTGATGTTCCTGACGCTGCCGCAGTGGCTGATATACTTATTAATTGCCGCGATAGACGTAACGACAGTGGTTTCGGGCGTTGAGGTTTTCATTAAGAACAAAGACGCGTTGAACTGGAAGAAGTGAATTCGTTGAATATAGATACGGAAGAACAGACTACGGGAAATGACCCGGAGTTTGAGGAACTTCGGGAACCGTTAGTCGACCCGGAGTTTGAGGAACTTCGGGAACCGCTGGACGACCCGGAGTTTGAGGAGCTTCGGGAACCGCTGGACGACCTGAAGCCTGAGATTGTTAATGAGCCTGAAAGAGATCAGACGTCTGAAGGAGATCAGGAGCGGAAACAAGGCGCCGCGGGTAAAATCCCGCTCGCGCTGAGGATAACGATAGCCGCCGCCGCGGTGATTGTTATCCTTTTTGCAGCGCTCTGGGAGACCTTTTACAGAGGGGGGCAATCCGGCGGCGGTACCGACAGGCGGCGGAATCAAGCGCGTCAGGAAAGCCATGCGCAGCAGGATCACTCGCCTCCGCGAGGCCGGTCACGCGTACAGGACAGGCTCAGCGATCTGGAATGGGTGACGCCGGCGTTCATTCCGATAAACGATTATTCGAGGCCGGGTACGCTTCTTGAGACGGTCAACGCCATTGTGATACATTATATTGGAAACCCGGGAACGACCGCCGCGCAGAACAGGAATTATTTCGCGAATCTTGCGATAACTGAGGAGACCTACGCCAGCAGTAACTTTATAGTCGGGCTCGAAGGGGAGATAGCGCAATGCGTGCCCGTTGACGAGATCGCATACGCGTCAAACGCGAGAAACGCCGACTCGCTTTCGATCGAATTATGCCATCCTGATGAAACGGGGAGCTTTAACGAGGAAACGTATGAGGCGGCTGTGCGCCTTGCGGCGTGGCTGTGCCTGCAGTATGGCTTGGCGTCGGATGACCTTATAAGGCACTACGACGTAACGGGCAAAGAGTGCCCGAAATACTTCGTCGAAAACGAAGACGCCTGGGAGGCCTTTAAAAATGACGTCGCCGCCGCGATGACCGGGTAAGCGAAGCAGAGTACATCCTCGGCGGCTCGTGTACTGTAACGGCAAAAGCCGTCTTGCCGACTGCAAAAGCAGTCTGCGGACTGCAAAACCAGTCTGCCGACAACAGGAATAGTCTGACGACAACGAAAACAGTCTGCTGACAGTGAAATACTGTCAGCAGACTGCGAATAAAACAGAGCGCTTTAGAAAAATGATATCTGTCCGGTCTCGGGAAGTCCGCGAAGGGCGCCGAGCGATTTGAGCTGCTCGAGGTGAGTTCTCGACACCTTTGCGCATGCGTCAGAAATTTCTTCAATGGAGATGAAATTTCGGCCCTCTCTGCTTTCCGCGATATCGTACGCGGCCGCTTCGCCAAGCCCGCTTATCGCGACAAAGGGGAGGCGGAGCTTTTTTTCGCCCGCTGTCAGAAACTTTACGGGGTCGGATTCATATATGTCTATGCCGAGGAAATCGTAACCAAGCATATAAAACTCGTAGCACGCTTCGAGAGTCGTAAGCTGCTCCTCCTCTTTCGCTTTTGCGTCCGGATTGGAGCGGATTTCTTTTATCTTGGAGCGCGCGACTTCGAGTCCGCGGGCCATGTACTCCGCGTCGAAGTGATCCTTCTGGCTCCTGCGGTAAAAATACGCGCTGTAAAACTCAAGAGGCTTATGTACCTTGAACCAGGCGATGCGAAACGCCATCATTACGTAGGCGACGGCGTGCGCTTTCGGAAAAAGGTACGTGATCGTCTTGCATGACTCAATGTACCAGCCGGGAACGCCTAATTGAACCATATCTTCTTCCGCGCTGCCCGGCAGGCCCTTTCCCTTGCGGACGCTTTCCGAAATCTTGAAAGCTTCGCGGTCGGTCATTCCTTTTGAGATGAGGAACTGCATGATATCGTCGCGGCAGCTTATCGTTTCCCGCACGGTCGCTTTCCCGGACATTATAAGATCTCTGGCGTTACCGATCCACACTGCGATCCCGTGAGAGAAACCGGACAGCCGCACAAGCGTGTCAAAATCCTTGGGAGTCGTGTCGCATAGCATCTGGCGGGCCAGATCTGTCCCGAACTCCGGGATACCGATCGAGCCTGTCCTGCCGATGATTTCATCGTCGTCCGGCAGTCCGAGAAGAGACGGGGACGTGAAAATCGACATCGTGCCCGGATCGTCCAGCCCTATTTCCGCCGCGTTTATACCGGTCATATCTTCCAGCATCTTCAGCATTGTCGGATTATCGTGGCCAAGCGCGTCGAGTTTTATCAGGTTGTCTTCAAAGCAGTGATAATCGAAATGCGTCGTTATAATGCCCTTGTCGCTGCTGTCCGCCGGGTACTGGGCGGGGCAGAAGTCCGTTATCTTCATCCCCTGCGGTATTATGACCAAACCGCCGGGGTGCTGCCCCGTGGTTCGCTTTACGCCTACGCAGCCGGCGGCAAGGCGGCCTTCCTCTGCCTTCGTTACTGTCCTGCCTGTCTCATCGAGGTACTTCTTCGCGTAGCCATAGGCGGTCTTTTCCGCGACCTTGCTGATCGTGCCTGCCCTGAAGACATAGTCGGCGCCGAACATGCCTGCTGTGAACTTATGCGCCTGCGCCTGGTATTCGCCGGAGAAGTTCAAGTCGATATCCGGGACCTTTGCCCCGTCGAAACCGAGAAATGTTTCGAACGGTATGTTGAAACCGTCCTTGATGAACCTCGCGCCGCATACCGGGCAGTCCTTATCGGGCATGTCGGCGCCGCAGCCCCAGCCCGCGCCGGACTCAAAATCGGCGTTTTTGCATTTCGGGCATCTGTAATGGGCGGGCAGCGCGTTCACTTCAGTTATGCCCGCCAGAAAAGCGATCAGAGAAGAACCGACGCTGCCGCGCGAGCCTACCATGTATCCGTGGTCTCTGGCGTCCGATACGAGTTTCTGGGCAGTCATGTAGATGACGTCATAGTTGCGGTCGAGTATGTCGCCGAGCTCGGTCTCGAGTCGTTTTGTAACTATTTCCGGAGGGGAGCAGCCATAGAAGCCCGCAAGGTTTTCGTAGACAAGATCCTTCAACTCGCCGGCGCTTCCCTCAAGTTTCGGCGCGTATAGGGTGTTTGCGGGAGGCAGCGGCGATATGGCCTCGCACATGCCGGCTATCATGCGGGGGTTTTTCACTACGATCTCATATGCCGTTTCCTCGCCCAGATAAGAGAACTCTTCAAGCATTTCTTCCGTCGTTTTGAAGTATACGGGTAAACTCGCGTCGGCGTTGTCAAAGCTCTTTGCAGTGAGCAGGATATGGCGGTATATCTCGTGTTCGGGGTCGAGAAAATGGACGTCCCCGGTCGCCACGACCGGTTTGCCGGTCTCGCGGCCCAGTTCGACGATCCTGCGGTTGAGCGCGTAGAGATCGTCCCTGCTCTTCGCGCGCGGGTTCTTCTCGAGCAGCATGAACATGTTGTTGCAGACCGGCTGGATCTCAAGATAATCGTAGAACTCCGCCAAACGGCGCAGTTCAAGGGCGCTGCAGCGTTCTTTGGCAGCCTCGAAAATTTCTCCGGCTTCGCACGCCGAACCTATAATAAGCCCTTCGCGGAGCCCGGCAAGCGAGCTTTTCAGAATAACGGGGAATCTGTCAAAATCCTCCAGATGACTTTTTGTGACCAGTTTATACAGATTCTCCAGGCCGACTTTGTTTTTCGCGAGCAGGATGATATGCCTGTAGCTGGTACGGCCCTTTTTGGGGCCGGCAGTGGCGCGCCTCTCGTCGCGGAGCTTGGCGAGATACACGTTTATTTGCCCTGTTTCCGCGACTCCTCCGTCTTTGAGCATCGCGATCGTCTCATTGAAGATGTGAGCCGTCGCGGCCGCGTCGCCGTCAGCTCTGTGATGGCGGAAATCAGCATATCCCAAAGCCGCCGCGACTGTCTCGAGCCGATGATTTTTCAGGTCCGGTAAAAGCCCGCGGGCCATAGCCAGCGTGTCAATATACGAGAAATCGCGCTGTAAATCGTAAGCCCTGCAGGTCTCAAAAATGAAACCGACGTCAAAGCCCGCGTTATGCGCGACTAAAGTCCTGCCGCCGGCAAACTGCAGAAAAGACGCGACGGCGTCCTTTTGCGAGGGCGCTTCCGTTAAGTCGGCGTCGGCTATGCCTGTCAAATCTGTGATTTCGCGCGGGACAGGCCTGCCGGGGTCGGCTAATATATGGAACCGTTCCTGTTCGCTCCCGTTTTTTACCAAAACAGCCCCGATCTCTATTATCCTGTCGTCTATGGGCGACAGGCCCGTCGTTTCGACGTCGAAGACAACGAACTCCCCGTCTATCGGTTCGGACGAGACGGCGGCGCCGGCGCTGAAAACCGCCGTACTGACGCCTACGTCGTCAAATAAATACCCTTCAACGCCGTAGATCACCTTTATCCTGCCCTTTGCCGCCTCGGCGGCGTGCGCCGCGTCGGGGAAGGACTGTACTACGCCGTGGTCGGTGATGGCAATGGCGGGATGCCCCCACTCGACAGCCCGCGCAATGACGTCCGCCGTATCGGTCACCGCGTCCATGGCGGACATCTTCGTGTGCAGGTGCAGCTCGACGCGCTTTTCTTCCGCAGTATCAGATCTGCGCTCTTGTTCGGTAACTACGATACTAGCAGGATCCAGATCCAAGTCGCCGTCGTATTTGCTGATCTTCAGTTTGCCCGAGACGATCAGCCACATTCCGTTCTTTATTTTCCTGACTGACCTGGCGTCGCTGACGTCCGGGATGTATTTTGAAACATGGATGGAACCCGTATAGTCGGTCAAGTCGAAGTCGACGAGCCAGGCGTTGCTCTTTTCGATCAGTCTGCTTTTGTTGTTGAAAACTTCGCCTCTCACGGCAGTGCGGCCCAGCTCAAGCGCAACGTCGCCGATCGGAGTCGCTTTTGATTTGAGCAGCCTGCCCATGAGCACCGAGCCGCTCTTCAGTTTCGGGGCGCTGTCCGCCTTCCCGGGTTTGTCAGGCGCCGGAGCGCGCGCGTAAAATGCCGTGACTGTTACCTTTGAAAAACCGTACTCTTCGGCGATTATGCTCTCAATGGCTTTCATTTCCAGCGGCGGCGCCGGGTTAACAAGCGTCAGGGCCAGCGCCATGCTGAGCTCTTCTTTGTTGATCGTTGCTGACATTACTTTTGCGCCGCTGTAATCGAATGTAAGTCTGGGGCTGCCTTTACATACGGGGAACATTTCATAAAATAAAACGGGGGCCTGTTCGCTCAAAGTATTCCTTCCTCGCTCTCGATCATTATAAACAGCTCGTCAACGAGACTGTTCACAGGTACTTTCTTCTGTATGACGCCTTTTTTGAAAAGAAGCCCTTCGCCGACGCCTCCCGAGATACCGTAATCCGCCCGGGAAGCTTCGCTCGGACCGTTGACGCCGCATCCCATCACGGCGACGGTCGCGTCGAGGTTCAGGGCGGCGAGCCGGTTCTCGACCTCGCGGGCTATCGGGATAAGGTCGACGCCGCATCTTCCGCACGTCGGGCATGAGATCAGTTCAAAGCCTTTTCGAAGCCCGAGCGCTTTCAGTATCGCCACTCCGGCGGTCGCTTCACTTTCGGGGGGCGCGGTCAGCGATACACGGATAGTGTCGCCTATACCGTCGGCAAGAAGCGCGCCGACGCCTATCGATGATTTGATCAGCCCGGCGTACTCTGTCCCCGCTTCCGTGACGCCCAAATGCAACGGATAATCCGTCTGCTCGCCGAGCAGCCTGTAGGCGGCGATGGTCGTTTTCACGGACGACGATTTTACCGATACGCAGATATCGTCGAAATCGAAAGCGTTGAGCAGGCGGACGTGCTCAAGCGCGCTCTCAAAAAGCGCTTCCGGCGAAGGGCCGCCATATTTTTCGAGGACGCCCTTTTCCAGGCTTCCGCCGTTGACGCCTACGCGTATGGGAATCCCTTTTTTTCTGCAGATCGACGCTACGGCGCGAACGTTGTCAGCGCCGCCGATGTTGCCCGGGTTTATCCGCAGCTTGTCCGCCCCCGCTTCGGCGGCGCGCAGCGCGAGCTTGTGGTCGAAATGTATATCGGCGACGATAGGGACGCCGACCATTTCCTTTATCTTTCCGATCGCATCCGCCGCCGCAGCATCGGGAACGGCAACGCGGACGATATCGCAGCCGAGTTCCGCGAGCCTGTTTACCTGCGCGGCAGTCTCACGAATATCGGATGTTTTCGTGTTCGTCATCGACTGAACGCTGACGGGCGCGCCGCCGCCGATCGTTACGCCCCCGACTTCGATTTTTCTGCTGCTTCTATCCATTTACCAATTTCACCACATCATTGACAAGTATGACGACCATGAGCCCCATCAGGAGGATCAGCGCCGTTGTGTTTATATAACCCTCGTATTTCGGGTTGAGCCGCCGTCTTATTATTTTCTCTATCGCCCACGTCAGTAATATGAACAAGATCCTGCCGCCGTCCATCGCAGGGATCGGCAGAAGGTTCACGACGGCGAGGTTCACCCCGATAAAAGCCATAAAGCTCGCAATATTCCCCAGCGCCGCAAGGAACGATGGCGACGACCGGCCGATGTCGTTCATCGCGTCGACGATGCCGACCGGGCCGGACAGGTCGCGGAAACCGGCGGCGCCGCTGATGATTTGCGCGATGCTGACGCGGATGAGCCTGATATAGTTTATCATCATATATCCGGAGTATTTCAGTTTTTCCCACGCGCTGCCTTCTATTGTGTCGAACGTGAGGCCGTATCTCAGTTGAAGCCTGCCGTTCGTCATGTACTCGCGCCGCTCGAGGGGGAACTTGTTAAGGGTTATAGTCTCGCCGTCGCGGCGGACGACCAGATCGACCTGCCCGCTTCTGGCAAGTTGGATAAATACGGAAAAATCCTCGACATAGTAGAGCCGCTCGCCGTTCATGGATACCAGCGTATCGCCGACCATAAGGCCGTTTTCGCCCTCGTTTGGGAAACCGTCCGCGATCTCCGTGATCCTGGTGCTGACGAACATGTCCATCTGAACTACGATGATGACTATGATTATGAAGCACGCGACGAGGTTGGCTATCCCGCCGGCGGCAAGAATAATTATGCGCTTCCAGCGCTTCTGGGCCAGAAACGACCGTGCGTCCTCAGAGTCTTCATTCTCGCCCTCCATAGCGCAAAACCCGCCGAACGGCAGCGCGCGCAGAGTGTAGAGCGTCTCCTTGCCCTGTTTTTTCAGTACTTTCGGGCCCATGCCGATCGCGAACTCGTTGACTCTGACTCCCAGCAGCTTTGCGGCTGAAAAATGTCCCAGTTCGTGGATCGCTATGAGCAGCCCAAACGCTATTATCGCTACTACTATATACATATCGACTTCACAAATCTCCTTGCGGCCTTATTCCGGAACTTCGCTCCGCGCGAAACCCCGTATCAGCCGTGCCTTTCTTTCACAAATCTCCTTGCGGCCTTATCGGCCTCAATAATTTCGTCGAGCGACGGGTTTTCCGCGTTTTTTATGCTTCCCAGCGCCGCGCTGATCGATTCAGGGATACCGTAGAAGCTCAGCTTTCCGGTAAGGAAAAGCTCCACTGCGGTTTCATTCGCGGCGTTGAGCACGGCGCTCGCCAGGCCGCCGTCGCGCGCTGTTTGCAGAGCGAGGCTCAGACAGGGGAACGCGTCGTAATCGGGTTCTTCAAACGTCAGCCTGCCCTGCCGCGCGATATCAAGCGCGGCCGCGAGCGACGGCGCGCGCGCGGGGTAGGTCAGCGCGTACTGTATGGGAAGGCGCATATCCGGGACCGACAACTGCGCGATGGTCGAGTTATCGGCGAACTCTACCATGGAGTGGACTATACTTTCCGGGTGTACGACGACTTCGATCATTGAAGGCGAAACGGAGAACAGATGGGCGGCTTCGATGACTTCAAGGCCTTTGTTCATCATCGTGGCGGAGTCGATCGACACTTTTCTGCCCATGTTCCAGTTCGGATGTCTCAGCGCCATTTCGGGGGTGGCGCGCCGCAGCGTCTCTTTGTCCATGCCGCGAAACGGGCCGCCGGACGCGGTTAGTATGAGCTTTTTTATACTACCGGCGCTTTTACCGCGGCCCTCAAGGCACTGGAATATTGCCGAGTGTTCCGAGTCGACGGGGATTATCTCCGCGCCGCGCGATCGCGCGCGATCCATAACGAGTTCGCCGGCGCATACGAGGGTTTCTTTATTCGCGAGCGCTATGCGGCGGCCCAGATCGATCGCGGCCAGCGTGGGGAGCAGCCCCGCCGTGCCTACTACCGCGGTAACGACGGCGACGGCGCCGTCCGCGCGCGCGGCTTCGATGAGCCCTTCGCCGCCGGAGACAACGCGGACGTCCAGGTCGCGCACCCGCGCCTTGAAGTCGCGGGCCGCGTCTTCGTCGTAGACGGCCGCCACGGCGGGGCGAAATCGGCGCGTCTGTTCTTCCAGCAGTTTTATGTTTTGCCCGGCGCTGAGAGCGCAGACTGTGACGCCGAGCAGTTCGGCCACTTCAAGCGTCTGGCGTCCGATCGAGCCGGTCGACCCGAGCAGCGAAATCGCGTTTTGCATGAGGTATCGTTCCTTAGTATGTTACTATGATAGCCGGGAGGATGGTCATGAGTAGAAGCATTGCCGGCGAGCGCCGGCACAGGTGTTAAGCGCTACGTGATGTTTACTGTTATCGCAGGTATTGCGATTGCAAGCAAGTAAATTGCCGGCGAGCGCCGGCTCGCGAGTACACCGCAAAGACAAGGACTACTCAATGATGATGGCCGGGAGGATGGTCATTAGTAAAAGCATTGCCGGCGCGGTGAATACCATGCTGTCGAATCTGTCGAGCATGCCTCCGTGCCCCGGCAGCAGCCGTCCGTAGTCTTTGATCTCAAACTCCCGTTTTATCAGCGAGAACGCAAGATCGCCCAGTTCGGTCAGGACCGCGCCAATGATACCGTAGAGGATCAGCGCGTGAAAGTAGATCGTGTGAGACGTCGCAAACGCCAGGATAACACCGTATATAAGCATTCCGGCGACCCCTATCGCGAGGCCTCCGACGCATCCTTCGACGGTTTTATTGGGGCTGACGTTCGGAAAAGCTTTGCGTTTGCCGAAAAAGACGCCGATAAAGTACGCGCCTCCGTCGGTTATGAAAGCGGATATGACCGGCAGCAGTACGAACAGGCGGCCTTCCGGCATGTTTTTCAGTCCGACGAGGCTTGACAGAAGAAACGGTATTATCGCTCCGCCGAATACCGCTGTCAGGCTTTGCGTGAAAGTTATCGCGCGTTTCGTTCCGAAAGCGGCGATGGTCTCGGCGAAAACCAGGCTTATCAGTAAAAGGAGGACGCCCATGAACACGGGCGCGGTCAGGTCGAAGTATGTTCCCACAGGGATGAGTACCGCCGAAAAGACGGTGTAGATGCTTATCCTGTCGTTTCTCCTGGCGCCAATGGCGCGTTGCAACTCGTAGGCTGACACCGCGCAGATTATCGCCGTCAGAGCGGTGAAAATGTACGCCGGCAGAAAGAACATAATAATAAACATGACCGGGATGTATATTGCAGCCACGATGACCCTGTTTTTCATTTTTATCCTTTCGCGGCGCCCGCTGCGCCGAAGCGCCGGTTCCTCTTTTGGTACGACGCTATCGCGCGGTCGAGTTCGCGCTCGCTGAAATCCGGCCACAGTACGTCGGTGAAGTATAACTCGGAGTAGGCGGACTGCCACAGAAGGAAGTTCGACAGACGCATTTCCCCGCTGGGCCGGATGATAAGGTCGGGGTCCGGCATCCCCGAGGAGTATAAGTACTCTGAAAATGAGCCCTCTGTCAGATCGCCGTCATCCGCTTTGCCGTCGGCGACGTCGCGCGCAAAGTTCCGGGCTGCGCGCAGTATCTCGTCGCGGCCGCCGTAGTTGACGCAGACGCTGACAAGGACGCCTTCGAACTTTTGCGAAAGCTCTTCAGTTTCGGATATCAGGCCGCGCAGAGTCGGGGACAGCGCGGAGACGTCGCCGAAAAACCGCATTCTCACCCTGTCGCGTTCCATTTTGGCGAGCGCTTCATGCAGGTAGTTCTCCAGCAGTCCCATTATCGTCCCGACCTCGTCGTCGGAGCGCTTCCAGTTTTCAGTCGAAAACGCGTATACTGTCAGGAACTCAATGCCGATATTTTTGCAATACGTAGCAACGCGCCTGAACGTCTCAGCTCCGGCGGCGTGCCCTGCGGAACGCGGCAGGGCGCGTTTCGCGGCCCAGCGCCCGTTTCCGTCCATGATTATCGCTATATGGCGGGGCAGTTTGCCCGGATCCCACGCAGGTTTTTGATATCCAAACATCCGGTTTCCAAATATCTCAAGCACTTGGCAGTAAAACCTTATATCTCGTAACTGTTCAGGGGGTATCCAGCGCGCTGTGCGCAGCGCACTAAACTCGCAATGGTTACAGCCCGCTCACAGATTTACAGCAATAATGCCGTTTTCACAGCAGTACTCGTGCGTTGGCTGTAACCAACCTGTGTTTTTCGGATGCCCCCTGAATAGTAACTATATCTCTTTGATTTCCGCTTCTTTCTTTTCCGCGACCTTGTCGAGGTCTTTTATATAGTTATCGGTCAGCTTCTGAAGGTCTTTTTCGGTATCCGTAAGGTCGTCCTCGGTGATATCGCCCTTTTTCTTCTGAGATTTGAAGTCCTCGACGGCTTCGCGCCTGATGTTCCTGATGGCGACCTTTGCTTCTTCGGCATACTTGCTTATCTGTTTGATGAGTTCCTTTCGGCGCTCCTCCGTCGGCTGGGGAAAGACAAGGCGCAGGAAACGGCCGTCGTTCATGGGGTTTATTCCGAGGTCGGACGTTTGTATGGCCTTTTCGATCGGCTTCAGGCTTGCCGCGTCCCAGGGCTGTATCATCAGCGTTCTGGGATCCGGTGTGGAGATAGAGGCGATCTGGTTTATAGGAGTCGGCGTTCCGTAGTACTCGACTTTTATCTGATCAAGGACTGATGGGTTTGCCCGCCCCGCGCGGATCGAGGAATAATGATTCTGCAGAGCCTCCACCGTTTTCTTCATTTTGCTTTCATATTCTTCGTACATTATTTATCCCTCCGGTATTTTAACAGTATATCTCGCGGCGGCGCCGCATCCGGGATATGACGAGTCCCATGCGCCAGCCGCGCGCTGCGCTCGTCACGACACCCTGGTGCCGAGCTTTTCACCCATTACGACCCGAACGATATTTTCGGGGTCTTCAAGCGCGAACAGAATGACGGGGATATCGTTGTCCATCGACATGGAAGTCGCGGTCAGGTCCATGACCATCAGGCGCTGCGCGAGCATGTCGCTGTACGAGATCGTATCGAGCTTTTTCGCGCTCGGATCCAGTTTCGGGTCGGCGGTGTATACGCCGTCAACGCTTTTGGCAAGCAGTATCACGTCCGCGCCAATCTCGGCGGCGCGCAGCACGGCGGCGGTATCCGTCGAAAAATATGGGTGGCCGGTTCCGCAGCCGAATATGACTACGCGGCCTTTTTTCAGATGCCTGTCCGCCCTGAGCCTGATATAAGGTTCGGCGACCGCCGATATGGAGAGTGCTGTCTGCACTCTGACCGGCACGTCCATCTGTTCGAGCATGTCCGCAAGGGCGAGGCAGTTCATGACCGTCGCCATCATGCCCATATGGTCGGCGCGGGTGCGTTCAATTTTGCCTTCGCCGTCCTTAACTCCGCGCCAGAAGTTGCCGCCTCCGACTACGATCCCTATCTCGACGCCGAGTTGCACACATGCCTTGATCGCTTCGCAGACCTTCTTTATCACATTGAAATCGAGTCCGGCGCTTTTATCGCCCGCCAGGGCTTCGCCGCTGATTTTGAGCAGGATCCTTTTATACGCGGGTTTCTTTTCCGGCAATTATAGTCACCCCCCAGTGAAATCGTCTTTGAGCAGTATAATACATTTCGTCCGGAAATGGAAGTGCAGATTGAAAAAACTCTTGCATTTAGTATTTGCATGTGTTAAAATCCTCCGTGCGAAAGAAATGTCTAAGTGAAAGAGGGGTGAACGCCGGGACCGGCCCGGCGACATGATGAAGGAAGGAATACATCCGGATTACCACCAGACGACTATTCGGTGCGCCTGCGGCGAGGTGATCGAGACGGGGAGTACTAAGAAAGATATCAGAATTGAGATTTGTTCAAAGTGCCACCCTTTTTATACGGGCAAACAGAAGCTGGTAGACACCAGCGGGCGCGTTGAGAAATTCAACAGAAAATTCGGTTTCGAACAACAATGACCTGAAATGGGCCGGGATCGGGAGGTTCCGGCAGGATCGGCTGCGGTAAAACCGAAGCCGGATCCGGTAAGTTATCTGAGAACTGTATGCAGCATCAATACGCGCGCCGCATACAGTTTTTCGTATCCGGGCGTCATAGCGGGCGGCGCTCTCAGGACAGCGCGGGGAGCGCAGGGAAGCTCGCGGGAGCGCGTGGGAGCGCAGGGGAGCGCGTGGGCGCGCAGGGAAGCTCACGGGAGCGCGCAGGGAAGCTCACGGGAGCGCGGAAATACTCCCGTTCATAAGTATATATCACAATAATCAAAGGCGAGGTGCGAAAATCATATGAAGAATAAATACCTGATCCGTATGGAAGAGCCGGAGGACTGCCTTATAGTCTCCGACAGCAAGGATGTTTATTACAGGATGTTCCTCGACCCGGTAACGAAACATCTGAAAAATGAGTTCGACTGCATGCAGTTTCATACGCCGTCTTCAAAGCCTATCGAATACCACGAGCATGACCAGGGAACCGAGACGTTCTTTGTATCCCGCGGCAAGTTCCTGTGCAACTGCATGGGGCGCGGTTTCATTATGCAAGCCGGCGA